>JAEEGL011379078.1_pt1 | contig 49734 bp, 46 predicted proteins | sample 9134231 | NCBI WGS metagenome assembly JAEEGL01 (sample SAMN16246548, study PRJNA631951) | gut metagenome | biome: gut microbiome; feature: rumen; material: fiber-attached | host: Bos | place: Iran: Karaj | collected 2018-10 | reverse complement strand
GATATAGTCTTCACTGTCTTCTAGTTTATATTTAATATGATAGAAAGCACTTTTCTCTTCTCCATAAATAACTTCTTCATTAGAAAGTGCCGTTTGGGCTGCTGGATCCCAGTTAATTATTTTTTCTCCTCGATAAATTAAACCTTTATTATAATAATCTACAAAAGTCTTTCTAACAGCTTTTGACAATCCTTCATCTAAAGTAAATCTTTCTTTTGAATAATCAAGAGCTACTCCTAATTTAGCCCATTGTTGTCTAATAATATCTCCATGTTCATGAGTCCAGTCCCAACAAGCTTCTAAGAATTTTTCTCTACCATATTCATACTTGTCTATTCCTTTATCTTTTAATCTTTTAACAACTTTGGCTTCAGTTGCGATAGCAGCATGATCCATTCCTGGTAACCAGAATGCATCATAACCTTCCATCTTTTTATATCTAATAATAATATCTTGTAAAGTAACATCCCAAGCATGTCCTAAATGCAATACTCCAGTAACATTTGGAGGTGGTAATACTATACAAAATGGTTTTTTATCACTATTTACATCACATTTAAAATAATCTTTTTCTAGCCATATATTGTATTTATCTTTTTCTGTTTTTGTATGATCATATTTTTTATCTAACATGTAATCATCTCCTCTATGTAATTATTTATATATTCTTTTAATTCTTTTAATTGTTCAATTAATTTATTATTGGTTGCTTCTTTAATTTGAATATCAATCATATCACTTATATAATTCTTTTCTTTTAATATTTCAAAAGATCTTTTAAATTTCAAATCAAAGACAAAACCTAATCTAACAGCAATTTCATCACCTTTAGTTTTAACAATACGGCGATTTATTAATTCTTTTTTCTTAAGAGTATTCATGACTCGTTTACTTATTACTGAATCTTTATCAGTTTTTGTATATAATGTACCTTTTACAAATAAATATAAAATATCAATCTTATCAGCATCTCTAGTTATATTAGCAAATAACTGATTAGTCTTTGTTAAAGTTTTTGGTACTTTATATTTATTGTGATATTTTACAGATAATAGAATAGTATTGTGATTTTTATTTGTAAATTTATTAATAAAATTATTCTTTAATAATATGTTATATCCTAGATCTCCATGATCTATAGTATCTAAGTCTTTATAAGACTTATATTTTTTCCATTGTTCAAATCTACCTATATCATGTAATAAGCCACATAATTCAGCTAATTCTATTTCTTTTTTAGATAGATTGATACTTTTAGCTATATCTATACATAATTCTTTGACTCGTAGAGTATGAATTACTTTTAATTCTATTTTTTCTCCATACTTTTTATAACTATCAGTATAATTAATAAATTGTTCTTCAGCTGTCATACTATCATCTCCTATAAAAAAACGAGACTTCATCCAAAGGACGAAATCTCGTGGTACCACCTTATTTTATACTTATTTTAGTATCTTATTAATGATAACGGTATTACCGGTTCTTCTTAAAGTTATTTTCAGAAGAACTGCTCCTTAGCTACCTTCTATATTATTTCTTATTCATTTCCACCCAACATGAACTCTCTATAAAGATTTAATATATACTCCTCTAATTCATCGCATCTGCAGTTAATTATATAATAAATTTATATATTTTTCAACAATTAATTGAATTTATTACCACTTGGAGCTTGATATGTAGGTATTTCTGTATCATCATCGTCTTCATCAAAATCAGCTAATGGTGTATCATCACTTAATTGTTCTTCTGGACGAGCATGATACTTTTCTACTTTCATACTATCGTCAGAATCAGTATAACCTTCATCATCTACGGTATCATAATCATCTTCTATTTCTTCGCCTTCCCACTCAGTTCCTTCGGCTTGCTTTTCTTTATTCTTCATGTAATAAGCCCCTCCAGCAACTGCAGCAGCGGCTGCGCCAACACCTAGTCCTACAGCTAAAGCTCCACTTCCTGATGAACCAGAAGAATTACTTTTTACTGTGTTATTACTTTCAGGTATTTTAACAACATTTGAACCATTACCATTATTTGATTTTGTTGGATCATAAGCTGATGGATCTTGAGTAACTTCCGGATCAGCTTGTGGTATTTCTGGTTCAACTGGAGGTTCTGGATCTGGTGTTACATTACTTGGATTAGAACCTTTAACTGGAGTAGAAGATTCATATGATGTTGGTAGTTGTTGACCAGAATTATCTCTTATTACTTCTATTTGTTTAACATTTTCTGGCTTAACTACATTTTCACTACTCTCAGTAGTAGTTTGTTCTACTTTTTGGCCCTCTTTATCTCCTTCTTCTGTTGTTTTTACCTCTTCTTGTTTTACTTCTTCTTTCTCTTCTTTTTTAGGGTCTAACACCTCTTCAGATTTTTCCTCTGAAGTTGTCTTTTTAGTTTCTTCCTTAGTAGTTTCTTCTTTCTTAGAATCATCCTTCTTACTACTACTTCCACTCTTCTTACTAGTAAATTGACTAGAAGAGCTACTTGAACTTGAAGAACTACTACTTGATGATGAACTGCTACTTGAAGAACTACTTGTACTATCATCACCTGTTTTTGATTTCGTATCGCCTTCTGTTTCTTTAGCTCCAGTATCTTCTTTAGCAGCCGGAGCAAATTGAACTTTACTTACAACATAATCTTCTGATGATACAGCTCCTGTCTTCTTAATAGCATCTTGATATTGAGACATATTAACTACTTTAGAAGATATACCTTTGCTAGTAACATATTCTTCAAACCATTCTTTAAATACTTTCCCAGCACCATTTGTTTTATAATTAGTAACCATTGTTTTGAAATCTTCTTGTTCAAATGAGAAGTTAAGTGTTCCAACCATTAAGGCTGCTGCTTGGAATTGATCTAAGCTTCCACTACCATCTTCTCCATATTGTTCAGCAATGTATTTTTCTTGTTCAGCAATACCTTTAGTACGATCTAATAAATCAATCATTGTTTCAATTGTTTCAGTCATCTTTTCTATTTCAATAATTGTTTTATAATCTACTTGTGGTTTATTATTACATGCTGCTTCAATAGCTGTTTTAGCTGTTTCGATAGCTGTTTGCATATCTAATAATAATTTCTTTGCTTGTTCATAAGTTTCTACACCAGCAGTATATCCTGCAGGGTCATATTTAATATCAAACATTCCAGTATCAAACTGGCGTAAGTTATAACTATTTAAAATATCTATAACATTAGGAGCATAAGTGTCAGTTGGACAATACCCAGCATCTCTAATAATCGTAATAGCATCTTCTGGATTTTCATTATTACGAGCATTTTTATAAATATCAAAACCATCATATTCACCAGTACCACATATTAAATCATAATATAGGTGAACATCATCAGCGATTGTTCCATGAGCTTTAAAACTACCATTAGTATTTGTTTGAACATCAGAACCTCTAATACCAAAAATATTTACAGTAGTTGATTTACCATATCCTGATTCATAACATGCTTGAGATACACAAACTGAAGGTAATACCCAGTCTTGTCCGGCAGCTTTTCTTTCACTATATTCTTTATTTGCATAATATGTAACTTCTTCAATGAAAGCTCTTTGATCTTGATTTAGTTTTAATATTGGATCATCTGGAGCATATTTAGATGCATCTCCATCGAATTTAATCTCTGCCATCTATATCACCCCTTTATCCAATCACCATATGACATTGGGTCATTTGGTAGTTTCTTATATTTATTCATTTCTGCTTTAGCTGCAGCTGCTTTTGCTTCATTTTGAAATAATCCTGTTGTTTCAGCATGATAACGTCTAGCAGCATCATTATATTTAGCAGCATTACTTTCTAATTCACTAAGCCAACTATTAATATTATTAATTTCATTAGTACATGTAGCAAAAAAAGCTTTTGTATTAGATTCTGATTTTTCCATACTAGTAGTTAGTCCTTTAGATAAAGTATTAAATGCTTCTACATCAACAAAACCTAATTTTTGATCATTTAATTGAATAAATTTAGCACCAAATTGATCATCTAAATCCTCTATTAATTTATCAAAATTAGGAACATTTTGTTCTATTTCAGCTTTTAAAGAATTTAATGCTTCATTTACACTTGATTCAACACCACTTATTTCAGCTGCTTTATATGAAGTTGCTCCTTCACAATAATAGTTCTCACCTGGCCTATTTAATTTGGGAGTAGATCCTTTACTATATACTTCCATCCTCTTCCTCCTTTATTTCACTTACTCTTTTTAAAAAGTCTTTAGTTTCTTCATCCTCTAAACTTTTATGATTAACTTCTTCTATTTGTATATGATTAAATAATAATAATTTTTTAGAATCAACTAATCCTTCAGGATAAGGGACTCCACTATAGTCATATACTTCATCACTACCATTTTCTTGAGGTAAATAACCTATTATTAAAATCTTTTTAGTAGCTGTTTTTAAAGTAACTATACTTCCTATAGGTAAAAACTTCATACTTCCAACTCCTTTTATTTCTCTATTTCAGCCTCATATAACTTCTTATATTCTTTGCAAGTTTTAAGTAATTCTTCATGGGTTCCTTCAGCACCTATTTTTCCATCTTCTAAGAATAATATACGATGGCAATTAATAATCGTTGATAAACGATGAGCAATTATTAAGATTGTATAATCTCTTTGCATATTTTTAATAGCTTCATTTATACTCGCTTGGGTTTCGTTATCTAAAGCACTAGTTGCTTCATCAAAGAGAATTATTTTAGTTTTTTGAACCAAAGCACGAGCAATTGCTAAACGTTGTCTTTGGCCACCCGATAGAGAAATTCCACCTTCTCCTACTATCGTATCATATTTGTTTGGTAAATTCTCTATAAACTCATCTAAACAAGCTACTTTACATGCATATTTCATGTCTTCTTCTGTCAAATCTTCTTTAACAAGACGAAGATTATCTCTAATACTTAAATTAAATATATAAGGGTTTTGAGATATAACCGTAATATTATCTCGAATAGAAGCTTTATCTAATTCTTTAATACTTACGCCATCTATTAATATATCTCCCTGTTCTATATCATACATTTTACATAATAAATTAAATATAGTAGTTTTTCCTACTCCACTTTTTCCTACAAAAGCTATTGTAGTATTTCCCTTTACTTTAAATGATAAATCTTTTAATATTTCTTCTCCTTTTTCATATGAGAAAGTTACATTTTTAAAAGCAAAATTACCATTTACTTGATCTAAATGTTTAGTACCAAACTTCTCTTTAGAAAATTCTTTTCCCTTAATAATATCAAATATACGCGATGTTGATAAATTAAAGTCTTTTATTCCTTCAAGTAAGAAACTGAAACTATTAACAACATAAGTAATACGACTTTGATAATTATGAAGTACTAAAGCTAAAGCAATAGTTAAGTCTTTAGTATAAATAAAATATACTAATAAACAAATAGTAGTAAAATCAAATAAATCACGTAAGAATCCTGTTACAAAACTATAATTTCTATTTACTTGTCCCATAGAATATCTAGTTTGATTTAAGTGTTTTAATTTAACATTTAAATCTTTTATAAAACTCTGTTCAGCACTTAACATTTTAATATCACGTACTCCACGTACTAATTCTCCTACAAAGCCTGATACATTTTCATTTTCTTTTCTAAATAACTTATCTTTAGCATTTAATTCTGAAGTACGTTTAGATTCAAATATACCTATTATTAGAACCATAATAATCATAAATAAACCAATTTTATAATTAATTATAAATACAGCAATAAAGATACCTATATTAGTAATAATATCTAATAAATAGTAATTAACAATATTAAATATATCAGCTATCTTAGATGTATCAGAAGATAATCTTTGGATAAATAATCCAGATGAGTTTTTATCAATTACTTTGTTTTCTAATCTTAATATAGATTTTCCTAGAGCTAATTGAATATTAGTAAATGTCTCACGATAAGTAACTTGAGAAAAATATCTACATAAATAATTAAGTCCATTACGAGTAATTTCTATTAAAAATAAGATAAAAGCAATAGAAATTACTTGAGTTAATAAATTACTTGTTAATTTAACAATAATTTGAGCACTAATAATAGGAACAATAACACTTATAATTACTTGAAAGATATTACATATTAAATATAATATAAGTCTAATCTTTTGTTCTTTAGCAAATGTCCAAGCAAACTTTAAGTTTTTCCATAAATCTTTCATAGAATCACCCTATTATAAGAATATTATAACATAAAAAAGCTACACTTTATAGTGTAGTTTTTATTATTTTATTGGTAAGTAATAATCCTCATATTTAATATTATATTTACCATTACCTAAGTCTTCTGCTTGAGACATAACTTGTACTTTTAAGTACTTAGCATTACTAATAGTAGTATCTGATATCTTATGATCAGTTGTATCTTTAGAATCTTTATCAGTAAAATAAATATATCCTTCTACATCCCTATTTTTTAATATATGAGAATCTCCTATATCATCAGTAACATTATTTAAAGTAATATGTCTATTAGCAATTACTTTCTTAGATTGATCAGTAAGACTAAATATTAATACTGATAGAGCCATTTCACTATTATCTTTATTATTTACTTTAATCTTTAATTTTAAATATTCATCTGTAGATAAAGCTTCTTTAATAGTTTCTTTCTTTAATGAATCAACTACTTTTATTTCTAAATTAGTAGTTATTTCTCTTACTTTTAATGTTTCTCCTAATTCAGCAGTATAACCATTAAAACGAGATTCATTATTACTTAACACTTTGATAGTAACAAAAGTAATTATAGCAAGTAAGACTACTACTATAGAGACAATTATGATAATTTTCTTTCTCTTTTTAGCATGTTCTGGAGTATCATTCTTTCCACTAGATAATTGATACTCTAATTGTTCATTAGTAGATGGTTTTATATCATTCGCATCAGTAATATTAATTAAGTTAGGTTTTTCTTCATTCATATATATCACTATCCTATCCTAAGAAAATTATATCATAATATTTTATTTTGAAAAGTTTTATATTCTAATTTTTTTTCTAAAGATGGATCTATTTCTTCTAAACAATCTTTGGGATTAATATTATTCTTAGGAATATAAATATTATTTAATGATTCTAATAAAGTATCTGGTAGTGATAAACCTTTTATATAATCTAAATATTTATAATAAGTATCTATATCTCTTCTATATAAATTTTCTTTAGATAAAGCATTTAAAAGTATCATATTATAACAATATAAATCAGTATTATCAGTTGGAATAACTATACCTTTTTTAGTAGTTTTATATTTTTCTGGTAATGATCTAATATATTTATTTTTTAATAAATAATAAGCCATATTTAGGGGTTCTCCTATTCCTAAATAAGAACTATCTAAGTCAATTGCTTTTACTTCTTTATTAGTATCAATAATAAAATTATATTCATTTAAATCACCAAATTGAAATCTATTATCTTCTCTATTTATTCTTTCTACTTTATCGATAATATCTCCCATTTGCTTTAAATAAAATAATTTTGTTTTTAAATCAATATTAGGATTATTTATTAATACACCTAAATTTTTATGATTACGAATAAGCGGCATAGCAAACCCAGCAATATTTCCATCTACATAAATAATAGAATCTGGTATTATTAATTCCTTTATATCTTTATATTCTTCTAAAGTATCTAGATTAGTTACTGTATATAATTTTTTTGACATAACACTGTTATCTTCTTGTAAATCTAAATATTTAAAAACTCTTTCTTGTTTATCTGGAAAAGATTTTTTCCTTAACACTAACATATATGCTTCTGTATTTAAAACTCCTGGTTCTAAGTATAATTCTCTTAATTTTCTTATTTCTTTCATACGAAGATTTAAAATATGCATATTACCACCTCTTTTTAGCTCTTTATTCTAACACATTTTAATAATTTATGATATTATATTATTTATTGGAGGTACTAGTATGAGTAAAAAAGTTGGTGGAAAAAGAAAAGATTATTTAAATTGGGATGAATATTTTATGAGTATAGCCAAATTAACTGCTGGTAGAAGTAAAGATCCTAATACACAAGTAGGAGCTTGTATAGTAAGTAGTGATAATAGAGTTTTATCATGTGGTTATAATGGAGCACCTAACGATTTTCCTGATGAATTATTTCCTTGGGAAAGAGAAGGAAATCCATTAGAGACAAAGTATATGTTTGTCTGTCATGCTGAAGCTAATGCGATTGATAACTATAGAGGTTATAAAAAAGAATTTGAAGGTGCTAGAATTTATGTAGATTTATTTCCATGTAATGAATGCGCTAAAAAGATTATCCAAAGTGGAATTAAAGAAGTAATTTATTTATCTGATAAATATAAAGATAGTGATTCTACTATTGCATCTAAATTAATGTTTGATACTTGTGGTGTTAAATATAGACAATTAGATACAAAGAAAAATAAAGATATACGAATTAGTCTACAACCAGATGTTGTAGTAAATTATATAGATTAATAGTTTTGGGGTGATATTATCGGTAGAATTAAAAATGTCGTTATATATACAACAGTTACTGCATTAATTACTAGTAGTAGTTTACTTGGTATTGATATATCAAAAAGTAAAAAATATACTAAAAAAGTAAATAAATATAGTAGTGAATTTGAAAGTGATGACTTCTTAATAGGAGCCCATAGAGGATACGATTCTAAAGAAGTAGAAAATACATATGAAGCTTTAGAATTAGCTGATAATAGTAAGTATGTTGATTATATTGAGTTTGATGTTAGACTTAGTAGTGATAAAAAACTGATTTTATCTCATAATGATGAAGTTAAAAACTCTATTACTAATACTACTATTATTAGTGAAACTAGTTATGATGATTTAATGAAGATGGATTTTAAATATATTAAACCTTCTCATATATTCAAAACTTTACCTAATAAAGAATTAGATATAAAGTTTAAGTCTTTTGATAAATTATTTGGTAAAAGTTATAATTTAATTGATCTAAATAAAGGATTAGAAACAATTGATAATAAAAAAATATTATTGGATCTTAAATTTAATAATGATTATCTTGATGTAGCTGATCAAGTAAATAGTGTTTTACAAAGATATGATAAAGATAAAATTATTATTCAAAGTATGGATTTAGAAGGACTTAGTCTAATGAGAATGAAGTATCCTGAATATAATTATTTAGCTTTATGTGATAAAGAAAATGATTTAGAAAAAGCTAGATTCTTTGATAATGTTGGGATTAGGAAAAACTTAATTGATTATGATTATGTCAAAGAATTTTTAGATAAAAATGGTACTGTTGGTATATGGACAATTGATTCTACTAAAGATGTGGATAAGGCTGTTAATGAATTAGATGATTTATATGATGATGTTATATATGTTACTGATTATCCTGAAGTTATTAATTATGAATTAAATAAAACGCATAAAAAAAAGAGACTATAATGTCTCTTTTTTATTCTGCTACTCCAGTATAATAACCATTGTGACAAGCTTTAATAGGAAGATTACTTTCATTTGTATAATGAGCATAATAACTTAAAGTACCAACATCACATTTTGCCAATTCTTCGTAAGCATCACTTCCGTATTGAGCTTCTGCTTCACTAGTGTAATTATATTTTTGTAAAACTTTCTTTCTACAATCTTGTTCTTTATAAGATAAGAAATAATTTAAATATTCACTTGCTATTTCAGCATTATAATATGGACTATTGTACCATTGTTTCCACGTCATACCTTGATCAAATCTAAATCTCTTAGTAACAGCAAAATCACCGCTAAGTGAATAATTTCCAACACAGAATTCTGGATATTTTACTATTCTAATATTAGTATGTAATACTATAGTAATAGTCTTTAAAGCAAATACAGATATTGGTATAAATAAACCTATTAATAGTATTGAAGCTCCAACTTTCTTTCTCTTTCTAAAGACAATAATACCTATTGTTAATAATACTACTATATAGAATGCAATTAAGAATACTTGAGCTGCTGTTTTAGGATTTACTATAACATTTCTTTCTTGGTTAGTTAAAACAACGTTCATTTGATTATCTTCTACATATTCGCCATTTCTTAATGCCTCATCTGGTACTTCTTTATTATATTTAATAGTTACTAACATTTCTTTAGAAGTATGAGCTTTAATTACATCAGAATCATTATCAAATGCAAAATTATATACTATATAACTACTTTCAGAAAAAGCATCTCCATTTGATATTTTATAATCCTCTTCTTCATCATTTGTTAAAACTACTTTATATGTAATAGCATCATTAGGTTGAAATAAAGCAACATTATATTTAATGTTTAATCCTTCATAAGTTGGTTCACTAATTACTTCTACATTTCCTGTTTTACTTTGTTCACTAACTTTAGTAATATGTACTGTTCCTTGAGCATTTACTAGTAAAGGAAACATAAAAATAGAAACTAATAATATAAAATATTTTACTCTTTTCACGTTATCATCTCCTACTATTAATATAATATATTTTTATACGTTTTTCAACACACATGAAAAAAAGACTACTTAAATAGTCTTTTAATATCTAAAGTCGTATAAATAACATCCTTCAATTCTACTCTTTAATGGTAAATTAAGATTTGTCTCAACACCATATTCACTATCACATTGTCCAAGTTCTTGAACATAACGATTTAAATCTTCTTCTGTTGAAATTGTTGGATATTTAGCAGCTACTCTATCATAACATTTTATTGTAGTATGACTAGCAAAGATAGTTACATCTTCTAATGCTTGGAATGAAGAATCATATAAAGAACTTGTCTTCCATGTACTAAGTGTCATTCCTCTAGTAAATGTATAATAATGAGTTGCTTCTTCACTTGTTTTAGCCACTTTCATTCCTGGGATTGCTCCTCCATTTGGTGAATCATATTGTGCTTTACTTGGAGCAATTACACAGAATTTTGGATCTTTATCAACTTCAATTCTCGTATTAAATTCAACTGTAAGACTTTGGACAGCATAAGTTGCTACTGGAGCTATTAATGTTACTAATAGTAATAGACTTCCAGCCTTTCTATTCTTACGATATAAGAATATAGAGAATCCTAATAAAGCAACAATTCCAATAGCAATAACTAAACCATAAGTAGTTGTTGTTTTTGGATTAACTATTCTATTAGAAGTATTCTTTAAAGTTATTGGTACTCTACTAGTTTCGGTATAGTCTCCATTTACTAATCTATCTGCTGGCACAGCATGTACATATTTAATAGTAATTAAAACATCCTTAAGACTATGAGCTTTTACTACATTACTATTATCAGGAAATTCAAAACTATATGTAACATATCCTGTCTCAGAAGTAGTATTATTACTTTCTATTTTATAATTATCTTCAGTAGAATTTCTAATAGTTGCTTTAAAAGTAACATAATCTCCTTCTATATCAAAAGCAATATTATTATTTATTGTTAAACCACGATATGTTGGTTGATTTATTACAAAAGCATTTCCATGTCTTTCTTGTTCTACTACATTTGATATTTCTACTGATCCAGCGGCATTTACTACTACTGGGAATATAAATGCTGTTATTATAATTAATAATAAATATTTAATTCTACTCACACTATCATCTCCTATTATAATTTTATTATAAAAATAGATATTTTTTAAGTGTTTTTATAATAATATTGTAAAGACAATGTAAAAAGAGACTATTGTCTCTTTTATTCTTCTATTACTTTTACACTTTCTGGTTTATAACCATTTAAATCTACTTTAGCAGATAAAATAACTAAATTATTATTTAAAGTACCATTATCATCAGCTACATTATCTTTATTTTCACTAACAATTCTTTCGATTACATCCCAACCATCTACTACTTTACCAAAAGTAGCATAATTATTATCTAAATGTGGAGCTTCACCTAACATAATAAAGAATTGACTTCCAGCAGAATCATATGACTGACTTCTAGCCATAGATACTACTCTTTCAGTATGAGCTAAATCATTTTTAAAATTATTATTAGTAAACTCTCCTTTAATATGATATCCTGGTCCACCAGTACCTGTTCCTGTTGGATCTCCTCCTTGTAATACAAAACCATCAATTAAACGATGAGAAGTATTGTTATCATAGAATCCTTTATGTACTAAATATATAAAATTATTAACAGTATTAGGTGCAATACTAGAATATAATTCAATATATACTTTTCCATAATCTTTAAATTCCATCTCAACAACAGGATTTTTAATATCATTATTTAAATCTATTTCATGAGAAGTATCACTATAATCAATTTTTAATTCTTTTAAATTATCATTCACGTCATTCACATCTCCTATACATCCTACTAAAAAGAAACTTATAAATAATAAGCTTATAAATAATATTTTCTTTTTCATATTAATCCTTTCTTCTATTTAAAAGTAAACTCTTCTATATTCTTAATATTTTTATACATTCTATTTAAATCACCAATTATACTCTTTTTATTTATAGTATATTCTAAATCAATTGCTTTTTCCTTGTATTTAGAAGCAAATTCTTTTTTAGAAGTATCTTTATCAACTTCAACAACAAATCCACTATATGGATTATCCATAGTTACAGGAATTAATGGATCTATATAGTTAATATTCTTAACTACATCATTAGGAATACTCTTAAAATAAAGCTTTTTCTCTTTAGTTGCTTTTTCATATAAAACAATTGGTTTATAATTCATACTACTTTTAATAGCTTCTACCTTATCATTTTTTATGGTTAATAACTCTAATGAATATATTTTATTCTTTTTAGTAACTATATCTTTTTTTAATAATAGACAAGGTGCATTATAATCTTTTAAATTAATAAATATTCCTCGAAAATCTTTATTCTTATCATCAGTAAGAATTAATTCTACATAATGACCATATAACTCTATATAACTATTATCATATGTTTTAGTGTTTACTTGCTCTACGTTTTTTTTCTTATCAGGAGATTTTTTTACTTCCTTTGTTGGTACTTTTGATAATACTAAATATACTCCTCCAACGATTAATAATATAGCAAGTATTATAATTGGTAATAAAAATTTCTTTTTCATATTACTTTTCCTCTTTTATTCTTTCTATTATATCTCTAGCAGCAACTAAACCAGTAGCAGCTGCAGTTACAATGTTACCAGCTTTACCTGAACCATCTCCAATGAAATAAATATTATCTTCTCTTAATTTAAATTTAGTATCTGTTTCTATTTCATTAGAGAAGAATTTTATTTCTGGACCATATAACAATGTATCATCGTTATTAACACCAGGAATTATCTTATCTAGGATTTCTAATCCCTCAAGTATATTAGAAATAATTCTATGAGGCATTACTAAAGCTAAATCTCCAGCAACACAATCTTTTAATGTTGGTTCAATAAAACCTTTATTAATTCTATGCCATTCACTACGTCTTCCACTACGTAAATCTTTAAGTGATTGAATAATTGGTTTTCCATCTCCTAAGACATTAGCGATTCTGGCAATACTTTCTCCATATAGACGAGTATTAGTAACTGGTTGTGTTAAATTAACCTTTGATATAAAAGCAAAATTAGTATTATTACTCTTTATATCTTTAAGAGCATGACCGTTTACACATATATAACCATAATAATTCTCTTTAGCAACAAATCCTCCTGGATTAGTACAGAATGTTCTTATTTCATCTCCATAAGTTTTTGTCTTTATAAATATTGTTGGATCATATATAACATTAGTAATACTTTCCATAATATCTTTTCTTACTTCTACTCTAACACCTATTTCAATAGATTGAGATAGATATGGTATTTGATATTTATCAGCTAATTCTTGAATCCATTTAGCTCCTGTTCTACCTGGAGCTACTACTACGTATTTTGCTTCTATTTCCTCTTCTTCTTTTAAATGTTTATATGTAATAATATGTTTATCTTCACTAACAGTATTAATATCTTTAACATCACTTCTATCTAAAAGAGTAACTCCTTTATCTTTTAAGAAATCAGTTATACCTTGAATATATTCAGGTAAATGATCACTACCTAAGTGTTTTTGTTTAATAATTAATAATTTAGCTCCAGCAATAGCTACTTGTTTCTTTATTTCATTAGCTTCTTCCATATTAGACGGATAAACTTCAGCATCCATTTTAAACTTATTAAATATCTCTTCTGTTTCATCTATTAATTCATTGGCTTCTGACTCTAACATATACTTAGTTAAATCACTTTTACCTAATTTAGGAATAAAATTAAGTTTTCCATCAGAGAATGTTCCTGCACCACCATAACCAGACAAAATAGCACATGGATTACAGTTCTGACATGGAATTTTCTTTTTGTTCATTGGACAAATACGATGTTCAACATCTGAACCGCGATCTAGTAAAACTATTTTTAACTTTTTATTCTTTGTAATTAATTCATAAGCAGCAAATAATCCAGCTGGCCCTGCCCCTATGATTGCAACATCATATTTCATTTTAATCACCATTTTCATTATACAGTATTTATTAAATGTTTTCTAGTAATTTAAGTAATTATTATGATACAATTATTATGGTGAATAATATGACACGTGAAGAAATAAGTAAAAAGATTCAAAGTGAAATATTTAATGAAGAAAACAAAGATAAAAGAAAAAAACTAGTACTTAGAATTCTAAAAATACTAGTAATAATTTTTATATTAGGAATTATATTTATTCTTTATACTTCATATATCTCTAATACTTGGATTATTGTAAATGAAAAAAGAATAGTAAATAAAAAAATACCAGATAGTTTTAATGGTACTAAGATAATTCATTTTAGTGATCTTCATTATGGAACTACTTTTAAAATGAAAGAAGTAAAAAAATTAGTAAAATTAGTAAATGATAGAAAACCAGATTTAATATTATTTACTGGTGACTTAATAGATGATCATTATGCATTAAAAGCCAAAGAACAAGAAGAATTAATAAAAGAATTAGATAAGATGGATGCTTCTATGGGAAAATATGCTATTACCGGTGAAGAAGATGGTGTTAATTATAATACTATTATTTCTCAAGGAGGATTCACTCTACTTAATAATGATCATGATTTAATATATAAAAATGATAATAACCCTATTCTTATTAATGGACTTAATAGTACATTAAGCGGTTTAGGAGATATTGATAAAACACTAAGTTATTATAAAGAAGAAAATCATAATAGCAATATTTATTCTATTAGTATGATGCATGAACCAGATAATGTAGATGACTTTGTTAATATTAATAATTCAGATTTATATTTCGCTGGACATTCTCATCTAGGAGAAGTAAGGTTACCTTTTGTTGGAACAGTAATTGGTAAAGAAGGTTATAAAAAATATAAAAATGATTATTATGTTGTACATGGTAGTCCATTATATATATCAAGTGGTTTGGGTATAGATGGTAAATTTAGATTATTTGCTAGACCAAGTATTAATTTCATAAGATTAAGTAATAAATAAAATAAGAGAAGAAATCTTCTCTTATTTTTTATTAATACTATAGAAATAATATTTACGATTACTCTCTTTCTTTAAAGTTACTTGATAGGTATTAAAATCTTTATAACAACTAGGATTTTCTTTTTCTTCATATAAGCATTCTGGATTATAATTATTATTTATTAATACTTTTTTATCTTTATTTGTATAAGCTTTATATTCAACTTCTTCTCCTTCTTCAGTAGCTATTTGATTAATATCAATATAAGCAACTTTAAGAGTAATTAATATTTTATCTTTTTCTTTACTATAATCACTAATATAAGATATATAACTACTTGTATTTTGACCATTAAATAATCCACAAGCATCTGGATCATTTGAACCAATTAAGTACTTATTGTTCTCTTTTTTTAAGTATCTTCCACAACCATACTTTATTTCTTCTATTGTAACTTTATAATCTGGTCCAAAATATTTATGGGCTAGTTCTTGAAATTTTTCTTCTGATAAAGAAACTTCATATGTAAAATCACTTTTTTTATTTTTTTCTGTAAAAACATCAGAAGAGGTTGCTAAAAAATGATCTATGAAAATTGCTGATAAAACATCGTCTTCTAATTTAGTTAAATCATAATCTTTTTCATAAATTTTTCCCATTAAGTCACCACTCATAGCTGTATTAGAAGATGAGATAATATCCCATTGTTCTCTATTGTCTATAACAATTCTTTTTGTATAATTTCTAAAATAATCTATTACAAAATACAATCCAACAATTAATATAATTACTATTATTAATATTATTATTTTTTTCTTCATGATACCTCCTAAAAACCAACTATACGGCTACCACCTAAACGGCCCATATTATCTCTTATCCATCTCATAGTATCAGAACTATGTCTAACACAACCATGACTCTTTGGAACTTTTGGTTCTGTAAATCCTTCATGATATGTTCCTATACAATAACCATGTCCTGAATCACAAATACTGTGAACAGCATAACTAACATTATCATTAAAAGTATAGGGGCTATTATACATATTATTTTAATAATATTTAAAATAACCATAACAGTTTTTAAAATACCTATGCTTTCACAGGCTTCAAATAAAACTAGCATATTAAAACCTCCTATGCTTAATTAAAAATTAATAATTCTACTTCCTGCTACTTCATTTATATGATCTCTAATCCACATCATAACAGCGCTTCTATGTCTAACACAGCCATGACTTTTAGGTTCACGAGGAGAAGTAAAGCCCTCATGCCAAGCACCTAACGCTCCTCCACCATTATCTTTATGATTAAATATTACATATTTTTGGACAAGCCATTGTCCTTTCCAATAACCATCTAATCTACGTACATCTATATTTTTATCACTAAAGCTGTCACAGTCACCTAGCCCAGAAGAATATGTGTCATTGCTAACACTACCATTACAATTACCACCATTATATCTAGCATTTAAACCAAATACATCTCCTGTATTTACTTCCCATACATCTTTTAAGACCCATTTTTTTCTTTTATAGACAAAATGATAATTATACTCTGTTCCTTGATTTACCCAAAACAAGTGTTTTGTCTTACTGCTAAAACCATATGAATTAACAAACTCTTCAGCAATTTCCTTACTATATTGTTTAGAAACTGCATAGCCTGTTGGTTGATAACTAGTATATGGTACTGAATAATATGAACTTCCAACTTTTAAAATATCCCCATGATAATATAAATCTGTATTACTAGCAGGTGGTAAATCAAACCCCCCACCATTATAAGTACCGGTTGTTCCTTTAGGTAATGTTACTTTTTCACCAGTTTTTAAATCATAAGTTTTAACATTCTTAGTAAGATATCCTTTGGTATAGATATCTTTTAAAATTACTAAAGTGAATTTTTGTTTATTTTTAGGATTATCTTTTCTTGATACTGTTACTTTTGTTTTTCCAGCATATAATGCTTCTACTTTACCATTTTCAGATATTGTAGCTATTGGTTTTCCAAGTTTAAAATTAAATTTTTTATTACTTAATTTCTTACCCTTCTTGTCATAAATTATAATTTTATCCTTGCTTACTTTATTACCATGATAATGACAAATTATCATTAAATCTTTTGCTAAAGTAAAGGGCTCATTATTTTTAGTTTCTTCTTTTTTAGCATTCTTATTAGTATTTGCTTTTTCTTTAGTATTATTACTTTTTGTATTAGACTTTATATTGTTAGTATTACTATACTTACTTTTATTTTTAGTTTCTAACATGTCAATATATTCACTATTAGCATTAGTAATACATTTAGCATAGTCTACTCCCATATCACCTAATATATTCATAATAAAGGCTACTATTGTAGGTACAAAGAATATTAACATACAAGCAATTATTCTCTTAATAGAAGTTTTAAAATTCTTTTTAGTTTCCTCTGCTTCTCCTGAAATAACACTTTTAGTAAAATCTATCATCAACATTATAATCAATAGTATAGGAGCTATTATACATATTATTTTAATAATATTTAAAATAACCATGATAGTTTTTAGAATACCAATGTTTTCACAAGCTTCAAACATTACTAACACATAATCACCTACTCTAATATAATAATCGTAGCATAATTATATTTAATCGTAAATATTTATATATAAATAATATTTTTATTTACTTTTATAATATTAATATGTTAAAATTTATACATGTTGAAAGAGAGAGGAGATTTTTTATGGCAAATGATAAATTTGTGCAAAAAGTAACATCACGTGACGAAAACTTCGCGCAATGGTATACAGATGTTGTTAGAGAAGCTAAGTTATGTGAATATTCTAGTGTTAAAGGATGTTTAAATTATTTGCCGAATGGTTATGCCATCTGGGAGAACATTCAAAAGGACCTAGATCAAAGATTCAAAGATACTGGGGTGGAGAATGTTTACCTACCGGTACTTATACCAGAAAGTCTGCTAAAGAAAGAAGCTAAGCATATTGAAGGATTTGCTCCTGAAGTTGCTTGGGTTACTCAAGGTGGAGGCGAAGAATTAGAAGAAAGAATGTGTATTCGCCCTACTTCAGAAACATTATTCTGTGATTTATGGAAAGATAAAACTAAATCTTATAGAGATTTACCATTCGTATGGAATCAATGGAATACAGTATTAAGATGGGAAAAGACTACTAGACCATTCTTAAGAAGTAGAGAATTCTTATGGCAAGAAGGTCATACATTACATGCTACTTATGAAGAAGCTGAAGAAAGAACTAAATTAATGTTTAAAGTATATATTGACTTTATTCAAGATGATTTAGCTATTCCACTAATTGCTGGAAAGAAGACTGATAGTGAACGTTTTGCTGGAGCTGAAGACACTTATACTTGTGAAGCTATGATGCATGATGGTAAGAGTTTACAATCAGCTACTTCACACTTCTTTGGTTCAGGATTCCCTGATGCCTTTGATATTAAATATTTAGATAAAGAAAATAAATTACATAGTTGCTACGAAACTTCTTGGGGATTATCTACTAGAAGTATTGGAGCATTAATTATGGTACATGGTGATGATTCTGGATTAGTATTACCTCCAAGAATTGCACCTACTCAAGCTATGGTTATACCAATTGCTCAACATAAAGAAGGCGTTCTTGATGAAGCTAATAAGTTATTAGAAGATTTAAAGAAAGCTGGAATTAGAGCTAAAATTGATGATTCTGAAAAGAGTCCAGGATTTAAATTTGCTGAACAAGAGATGTTAGGTATTCCAGTTAGAATTGAAATTGGACCAAAAGACATTGAAAAAGGTGAAGTTGTTGTTGTAAGAAGAAATGACAGAGAAAAGATTACAGTTAAGATTAAAGACTTAGCTAAGAAATTACCTGGTATTTTAGAAGATATTCAAAAAGATATGTTTAACTCAGCTAAAGAATTCTTAGATACTCATATTTATAAAGCTACTAACATGGATGAAATGGTTAAAGTATGTAATGAGAATATCGGATTTGTAAAAGCTATGTGGTGTGGAGAAGAAAATTGTGAAGATGAAATCAAATATGCTACTGGTGGATATGGATCTAGATGTATAGATGATAGTGAAGAACATTTAGCAGATACTTGTGTATTCTGTGGTAAGAAAGCAAAACACACAGTATATTGGGGAAAATCTTATTAAAATAAAAAACAGTGATTATTCACTGTTTTTTTTGTATTAATCATAATTAGTGGTAATCAACGATTTAAACCCATAATAGTTATTACCACCGCTATCAGTTCTAAATACTATTTTTAAATAATTACTTGGAATTGTCAATGTTTCTGTCTTTAATAAACGTTTCTTTTTATTAGTAAGTTGTCTTCTTTTTCTAGTTTTACTCATACTATAATTATAGCACAAAAAAAGAAAGATTTCTCTTTCTATTCAAATCTTTGCCTTTTTACTCTTATTTTTTGTAAAGCAGTATCAGTTTTTTGATGGATAGCTTCCACTGGTACATCTTCTTGATCTAATTCTTCAATTAACTCTACTAATCGCTCTAGTTTATGATCTATTTGGATAGTTCTAGGTAATTTTACACCACTCATTATATGTTTATATTCTAAAGAGTTTTTTTCTGGTTCTTTTAATTTAGCACAATAGAAACTTGTTCCTTGTCCAGTATCTACTCCAAGATAATAACCGTTTCCATTATAAGAAAGTGAATAATAACCTCCAAAACTAGTTTTAATAGGAGAAATATAATTATCATCACAATACTCTGCTGTTGCTTCAAAGAAAGCTTCTAACAAGTCTACTCTTTCTCTATCTTCATCAGATATTTGTTCACTCGTATGATACTTAAATGTATTAGTTGAAAATGAACCATGATCATCAAGAAACTTATCTAACCAATCAATATACTCTGTTGAATAAGCTAGTTTCTCTTTAAATTCTTCTTTTATTTTTCTTTTTTCTTCTAATTGTTCAAAATAACTTTTCATAATACCCCTACTTTCTATATTGTTTTTCTTTTTGGAATAAAGATATTAATCTTTCATTCTTTTCTTTTTTATTTATATCTAAATCTATTACTGCTTTATCAAGTTCTACTATTTGGAAATAATCCCAATATCTTAAATCAATATTATAATCTATTGGTCCTTCGGGGCTTATTATTATAACCGTAAATTCTCCTTTAGTAGTACTTTCTTTTGTTTTAAAAGAGAAGAATTCTGCTGAATTACATAAAGCTGCTAAAAGTATTGTTCTTTCATCATATAATTCTTTAAATGAATAATTAGTATCACTTACTCTATCAGTGGCTTTATAATTATCTTTTAATTCTTTTATTTCTTCATTAATTCTACATACTCCTAATTCTCCTAAAACTTTATTATAAGCTTCTTTAGTTGCTTCTAATTCATTTAATCTAGAAGGTACAAATTCCCTATTTTGAGCTAGAATATCAGCTTCTTTTAATTCAAATAATAAGTTTATTCCTTCTTCATCAAATTCTTCTAAGAATCTAGGAATTGAATTCATATCAATAGATAAATCATGATAAAAAATTAATTTTCTAATTAGATAGATATCTTCTTCATCTAAATGAAATTTATCTTGATGATTAATAAAAGCTTGTTCTCCTTCTATCCAATGTCCATAGAAGTGTCCCACTCCATCATCATCTAAAATCATAGATTCTGGTTTCCCAATATCATGGAATAAGGCAGCCAATCTAAGACGCATATCAGGCTTTGTATTATCAATAGTATGTAGTGTATGTTCAAATACGTCATATGGATGCCAAACTGTTTTTTGATCAAAATCAAATGATGCTTCTATCTCTGGTATTAACTTAGCTAACTCCTCTTTTCTTTCTCTTAATTCTGTACTCGGTCTATCATTTAATAATATACTTTGTAGTTCAATATGATCCATAATTACCCTCCGTTGACTTATTATTATAACATAAAACTTTATTTTTTTAACAAAATATGATATAATATTCAAACATTCATGGGGGTGTAAGAATGAAAATATTTAATAGAGATAATGGTATAGATAAAGTATATGTTCAAGTAAGTGATTTTACTACTTTTCAAAAAGTAGATAAACCTATTCCTGCCGGAATATATCTTAAAGCTATGAACTATAAATTTCAAAGTAATGATGATAAATATAACTTCATTGAATATACTAAACCTGAAGAAATAGAATTCTTTAGAAACTTTGAATATATTGTAGATTACAAAGAAGTAAAGGATAAAACAATTACAGAATTACAAAGACTAGCTAAAGTAGCAAATGATGAAGCTAATGAAATAGCTGATTTATGGAATGAGTTAACTCCAGAAGAAAAGAAGTTAAATCCTAACTTTATTAAGAAATATACTTTATTACATCATAAGATACAAGACTATGCTTTTGTATTATGGAATAAACAAAGACATATTAAACTTAATATGCCTCTTGTACCTGATAGTGATGCTCATTTTATTGTAGAAGATAATAATAATGCTGAACCACTACTTTGCCAAGCTAGTATTGAACCAAATACATTATTGGTTTATAAAGAAAATGGTCATACTATTAGTGAAGATGAAATAAATAATTTTGCTCTACTAGGAGGAGCTATTGAATGGCAAGCTGATATTAATAAAAATGATAATGAATATTTTAGGAATTATCATATTACTAAGAAATTAAGTGAAGATAAAAAGCTTTATATTATTGAATTTGTTCAACCAGAATATACAGAAGATTTAGTAAAGAAACCTCACGATAATACTAAAGTATATAATAAGAATTTAAATTAAAAAGAATAGTTAATAACTATTCTTTTTTTGTTTCTTTACCAATAACTAATTGATATTTATCTTTAGAAGAAGTATCTAAATTACAAGTTTGTACTATTATTACTTTAGAATCATCTTCTAAATTAATATCAACATTATATAAGGATTTATTCTTTAACTTATACAAATGTTCTTTATAAGTTAATCCATTAAAATCATTTAAATTTACATAATCAAAGTCTTCTCCTTCAAAGTAACTAGAGAATATATCATATGTATATTTATTAGTATCCGTATATAAATATATATTTTTATGTTTTTGATAGAATTCTTCCTTTTGATATGGTATTAATTCATTAAATGGAAGTCCTTCTTCTTTACCACTATGACCATATATTAGTAATTTGTTATCACCTATATTATTACGATAATCCATAAATACAGTACCACGTATATCTTCTTGTTTATATAAATTATTATTTAAGTAATAATCATTATTAGTAGTTTTAACAACTGGAAAAGATATAAGTTCTGGTATTTCTATATATGCCATAATATCTTCATTATTATATTTTTCTCTAAGTTTTTGTAAATTTACCCTAGTTTCTTCCTTTATAGTACTTTCTTCTTTTTTTATTTCATTTACAAAATTAATGTCCTCATGATAAACATTAAAACTTATAACAAGAAGTATTAAAGTAAGTACTATTAATAATCTAGGACTTAAGAACTTGTCTATTTTTTCTAACATAGACATCACCTCTAAATCGAGCTATATTATACCATAAAAAAAGAGATTAGCCAATACTAAGTCTCTTTTTTATTACTTCATTACTTCTTTTATTTTTTGTGATGCTTTATTCACCGTATTCATATCAGGTACCATAGTCCAAGTATCTTGAGTTCCTAAGTGACCTATACCTTGCTTATCACTACCATCTACTGATTGTTCTATTATTTCATATTGTGATCCTGATAATACTGATTTAAATAAATTAGTAATTGCCTTTTTATTCATATCTGTATCATATAAACCATCAAATGATTTTAATACTTTGTTATAATTTTTTATTGTTGAAGTTGAAGCCACTTTTTTACCTATAGAAATAGCAATTTTTCTACAATTTTCTTGTCTAGCTCTATCTCTACCAGGAAGTGCCATTCTCTCTCTTGCAATAGCTAATATTTCTATTCCATTATATTCTTTACATCCTTTTGTTACATGTAGTTTTTTACCTTTAGTATCATCATATGTTCCTTTTACTAATGAATGATCTGTTACAAAATCATAATCAGAACAAAATTCTACTCCTCCTAACATATCTACTACATCTACTAAATTGTTAGTATTTAAATTAACTGTATAATCAATCTTAATATCAAATAACTTCTCTAATGCTTCTTTAGATACTTCCGAATCTAATGAACCTAAAGCCATTAAAGTATCTTTCATATTATAAGCAGGAACATCAATATAATAATCTCTTGGTATTGAAGTTAAAACGATCTTTTTAGTCTTGGTATTAACAGTCACTAACATATTAAAGTCTCTCATAATACCAGTAAAATCTAATCCCGCAATATAGATATTATAAACATCTTTTACTTCATCATTTCTTTTTACTATTTCTGAAACAGTAAATTCTTTTATTATTTTATAATCTTCTCTATTTAATTGATTACTTGATTCAAATAAATATTCATAGTTTCCTGAAGCAATAAGTAAATATTCATTTTTACTAGCTCTTATTTGCCATAAAGTTCCAGATACATTATCAGTATCCATATATTTATATTTACCTAATATTTCTTTAGCTTTATCTATACTTCTACTATATTTATAAAAATAAACTGGTGTATTTTCATTAAACTTAGTAGTATCAGTTACTAGATCAGCTGCTGCAGCTACTACATAATATTTTGTACTTATTGTATAAGTCCCAGTAAAACCAGAATCAATGAACTTATTAGTATTATGTAAAAAATAAGCAGCAATTAAATTAGCAATCATACTAATTACAAATAATATAATACCAAGTATCTTTAATCCTTTATAATGATGTTTCTTTAGATTTATTAAAATAAATGGTATTAATAATAATATAAATTCTAAACCAATTATTAAGTATAAATATTTATTTGGTAATATATTTAAATCAATAATTATATATATAACTATTCCGGCTATTATAGTTGCTAAAAGGCCTATAAGATTTCTTGCTAATTTACCTATTTTCATGTTACCACCTCTTTATGATCGTCTTTATTATGACATAAATATAGGTATTTTTCAAGGAGTTAGAATGATTAAATAATAGTAAAATATTGAATTATTTCTCTTAATATAGTATAATTACATCAATGAGGAAACTCAGAAGTGAGAACATTGTCTTTACATTGTTCGGTTGTGGAACATTACTTAGGTAATGTTCTTTTTTTTGCATTAAAAAAAGTCATTAAATGACTTTTCTCATTTCTTTAGCTTTTTTATATCCTAATACTCTTATTAATTCTTCTACTAATGAAGAATCTCTTTCATCTTTTAAATTATAATTACCATTTAAAATTTCTTCTTTTGCTTCTACTTGTTTATAAATATCAGCTAATTCTTTATTATTCTCTTTAATAAATACATATTCAATTAATTTATGATTCTTAGAATCATATCCATAATCACTTGGAATTACTTCATATAAATAATTATTTGCCTTATGATAAAAACTATTATCTTTAGCCATAGTCCATGAAGATGTTTTTTCTAATCTGCTAGATAATATCTTAATAATAGCATCATGAGTTAATAAGTTTGTTTTTGTATCTTCATCTACTAAATCTAATAATAAGTTATAACATCTTCTTTGTACTTCATCTATTTCATATAGTTCTTGATTATTATTAATTTTATCATTTAATCTAATAAATCTTTTTGCTAAAAACTTAGTTGATACTTTCTTTGTTTCTTGTAATTTTGTAATTAAATTTTCAATATATTCACCACCAATTGGTGTATATTATAGCATAATATCTAAATACTGGCAATTATATAAAAAGAAGAGATATTATCTCTTCTTTGCTAAAATATATCTTCTTCTATGATATATAGTCATTACTGTACCAACTATTAATAATATAACAGCAATTGATATTAATGGATGAGAAGTAAATGGATTTACTACTTTAGGTTGAGGTTTAAATGATACTTCAACTAAATGGTTTTCTTTTACTTCTTTGAAGTTACCTAATACTAATCTTTCAACATTAGATGTTTTTGCTTCTTCTCCATCTATAAATAACTTATCTATTACATATCCTTCTTTACTAGTAATAACTATTTTATCTTTAGTAGAATCATCTCCATATGGAACAATTTCTCCACCTTCAATAGTTCCTCCTTGATTTAGAGCTTTTGTAATTATTTCAAACTTGATTCTTCTATATATATAGCTTATTGTTTGAACATCTTCTTCATACTCTAATTCAGTAGTTGTTGGAACTTCTATCAATTCCCAACCTTCTTTTTCTATTGGAGTTGTTATTACTGATTCCCCTACTAAATCAGATTCTTCTAATTCAGACTCTATTTCTTTTCCTGTTTCTTCATCAATATAACTAACAATTACTTTTCCAGGAATTTTTATATCTGTTGATGCTTGAGCTTCAACTTCACGGTTATTATTAGAAAGTTCTATATTAGCATTAGTATTACTTGTCATAATTCTATCTCTTCCTACTATACCTTCATATACTAATGTAATATCTTTCTTAATGCTCTTTGAAGACTCACCATCTGCTTCATTATATGTATTAATATCACGCCATTGTATTGTCCAAGTAATAGTATTATTTTCACTATTATAAGTACCACCATCTAAATTAGATTTTTCTTCATCTATAGCATATGGTAATTCTTCAACAATAGTAATTACTCCATCACCAATATATTCTTTAACATTAGCAGAATAATTAATAGTATAAGATACTTCATCTTTCTTATTAGTTATTTCTTCAGTAGCAGTCTTTTCTATATTAGTAGATAATGTACTATCTTTTAATTGATAATAATAATATACTTCTATAACGTTGGCATTCATAATACCAGTATAATTATTAGTTTTAGAATAGAATTCATAGTTCTTAGTTACTTTATCTGATTGAGTAGTATTATACTCTTTCGTATATTTATATTCTTTCTCTACATCAGGAGCAAGTTCAGTACTAGTCTCACCACCATCATATAAATAGTGATGTGTAATTACTTTACCTACTTTTAATTTATAAATATATCTAACTAAGATATTATCTTTAGATATTGTTCCTGATACTGGATCTCCTTCTACTCTTACATAATCATAGTTAGGAATATCTTTAATACTTGAAGTATATTCTTTACCATAATTACTTGGAGTAACTATTGGAGATAAGATATCATTTCCATCTTCATCTATATATCTAATAGTAACAGTAGACTCTTTTAATTTATATTTATAAGTAATAGTTAATTCATCACTAGAGATTGTACCACTTGGTTCTCCTTCTACTTTAATAAAATCATAATTAGCAAATTCTAATTGTTCAGAAGAATAAGTTTCTCCCCAATGTTTAACAGCAATTATATTTTTAGTAGAATCAATATTATTTCCATCTTCATCTACATATAATACTTTAAAATTACATTCTTTTAACTTATAAACATAAGTAACATTAATTCTGTCTTTTTCAACTACTCCTTCTTTAGGATCTCCATCTACTCTTAAGAAATTATAATTTCTAAAAGTAAATTGATTAGATGAATAATTTTCACCATAATTAATAACTTCATCAATTATATTTTTAGATGGATCTATATCTTTGCCTGACTCATCTACATATTTAATTGTTAATTTAGATTTCTTAATTTTATATTTAAAGATAATAGTAATTTCATCAGCTGATATTGTTCCTGAAGGATCATCACCATCTGATTGAACATAATCATAATATGGGAAATTTATTGGCTCATATGAATAATTTTCTCCCCATAGACTATTCTCATCTATATTCTTAGTAAGATCAATATCATTATTATCTTGATCTACATATCTAACTTTAATATTAGATGGTTTTAATGTGTAATAATAAATTACTTCAATATTATCTTTATTAACTTCTCCAGAAGTTATTCCAGTTATATAATCCACTTTATAATTAGTAGGTATTGGATCTAATGGTGAAGTAGTATATTCATCAGTATAGTAAACTGTAGAATTTACTTCTTCTCCTAATGAAGTATTAGTTCCAGTAATTAAGTGTTTTACTGTTAAATGAGCTTCTTTCTTACGAATACCAAGATTGATATTATCTACTGAAACAACTGGTTTATATAAATTCTCATTTTGATTAATACTATTACTTAAACCATTACTATTAATCTTATTAGAATTATCAGTCTCTCCTACAGGAATTATTTCATAACCAGTTTTACCATTAAATCTAATATAATATGTACCTTTACTTATACCACTAAATGTATAAGTACCATCTTCAGCAGTTGTTGTATCAGTAACTTTATTATGATTAGAATCTAATAAATCTAATGTAATATTTTTTAATAATTTATCTTTATCTTCATTATATGTATTATTTCTATCTACATCTTCAAATACTTTACCAGTAATGGTTCTATCAGCTACATAAACAGCAATGTTTTCAGTATGAATTGTTGTTTCTAAGTTATCTGATGATGCATACATAGCAAATATATATTTATCAGTCTTTTTATTACCTGTTGGATTAACAGTATATGAGAATGATTTATCACTCATTGTTGATACTTCATTGATTGAAGAAGCCAACATAGTAGCATTACTTGGTATAGTATCACCAACATGTACTTCTACAAATCTTGAATCACTTGCTAGATTAAGATTTTGAATATTTTTATTACCATAAGAATCTTCTTCAAATGGAATATTACTAATTTTAGTAGTAGTGTAATATAGTTTTTGTCCTTCTGCTAAACTATTAACAGTAAGTGTATAACTACCACTAAATTTAGATCCTAATTCATCACCATTTTTAGGTAATATTTCATAAGTTTTTACATTATTCAAAATACTTTGAGATATGTTATATACGTAATCTTTATTTGTGAAGACACCATTCGTTTCCACATATTTCTTATCAATTGTCTTACGTAGTGAAGCTCCGGCTAAATTTATTATTGTAATACCAACATCATTACTTGCTTTATTAATAAACGGATTTTTAATATCAGAAAAATATGAATAAATTTTAGCTTCTTTGTTGTTAGCAAGATATGGCGATAAATCTAAACCAAGAACAACATCAGGTACACCTCTATTAATTGGTTGATTATAAAAATACCATTCTACAGTAGTTGTTCCATCATTATTAATCGTTACATTATCTGGATTGTAATTAGAACTATTTTCTTTATAATTAACATCTTTTGGCAAAACGACTGAAACCTTAAAATTTGATAAATCATCATCGGCATAAGTTATATTATCATAGCTTATTCCTGGTTTTAGAGTAAGTTCAATATTATCATCTTGTACATTAAGAGCAGTACTTCCATTACCGAATTTATTTGAAATACTTAGTGAATATGGAGAAATATAAAAAGATTGTCCTAATGAATCTGGCTGTCCTTTTATCTTATCTCCTGACTCAGTAATTATAGCTTTTGTATATGGTTCATTATAACCACGTGAATAAACTATGGTTCTATCTTCATCCTCATAGAATCTAGCCTTTTGTTTGATAAGGCCTGTTTTATTCATTACCTCTTTATCTGTTTTTGCTTGCAAATTTATTGAAAACTGTAGACTTGTACTATTTCCTTTATTTTTTGGATCATCAAAGAAAATTGCAGTTGGTACACCATGTTCTTTTGCTTCAGCAATTGAATCATACCAATCGAAATCTTCATATAGTGCATTATTAACCAATTCATCGGTATCTAATCCAACGTTTGGATTAGCTTTATATACACCAATTTTACAAGTTACGGTTTTTATATCATTTAAATAAGGTCCAACATCATTATAATGATAAGATATATCATTATTACCATTATATGGTATTAATGACGCATAGGCAGAATTAAAAGTTATTAAATTATCGGCCCCTCCGTCAAAATTACCACGGCTTGAGTCGCAACCACCTCTGAAAGTTTGACTAGCTCCTACACCAATATAAGATAAATCTAAACTTTGATCATAATTATATCCATTTCCATGTTGGAAAAAGCAACCAATTCCCTTATCTAAATCTGTAGTTAGTTCTATCTCTGAGCTGTCATTTCTATCAAAACTATAAAAATTCCCTATCGCATCATAGTAACTCATTTTATCAACAATTAATTTTATTTTATAACTATAGTTACTACCGCCAACATCATAATATGGAACAAACAATTGATATACATTATAAATTATAGTACTACCATAATATGATGAATAAGAAGTATTATTTACATTTTGTGATTTTATATAATTTAATTCTTGATTAGCTGTTATCTCTCCAGAATCATAATCATATATATACCATCTTCCAAAGCCGCCAGTAGAAATAGTACTATGTGATTTGGAACAAGAAAAAGTGTTTTTGGTTTTTAATCCTGAAGTTGGCCAATAATTATCTATTGGTTCACAAGCTCTTCCATATGCTGTTAGCTGTGTTCCATTTATAATATCAAAGGCTTTCGTATTATTCTCATCGACTAGCTGCCAATTTGAATTTTCTATTGATAAATCTTTGTAATAATACTCGATTTTTATATTTTGTTTGATTGGACCAACTGGTGAAATAACACCTTTTGTATCATGATACCCTCCAGCTTCTAACTCTGTACCAAAAGAAACATAATTACCTATCTTTCCATCTTTTTCACTTTTGTGATTTATTCTTTCTGCCCTTATTGTTGTTTGAGCGTTACCAGTACCAGTTATTGATAATGATTTGTCATCTTGAGTAGTAACTGACTCTACATCTGAACCTGCTTCATCATTCTTGTTACCTTCCATCCAAAATTCGAATTCAGGCATATAATTAGCACTTAATTCACCATTAAAACCATCGGCAATTAAAGTAAATGATAATTCTTGGACAGCACCAACGGCGCTCTTACCTTCAGGTATTACATAATAACATGTAAGTTCGGTTCTATCATCATTAAATTTGTAGCTTTGCATCCATGAATCATAGTGAGCATGAATATATACCCTTCCATTTTCTGATTGTGGCACTTTTACTTTAACTTTAATAATTCCACCCGTTAAGTTTTCATCAACACTGGTAGTATATTCGTTTCTATCAATTCCAACTTCTACGATGTAGTTAATTTGGTCAAAGGTTCTTACATAATTATCTGTTGCAGAAACATCATTACCATTCATATCTGATGTTAATGATCCATCATCTACGCTTTTTCCATCGGGTGTATTAAAAGCTTCTGTTCCTGTTGTTCTAGACTTTATTTTGGCATAAGTAATTTTCATCTTATCATAGTTCTCCGCTTGAATAGCAGATTTAACTTTGATGTTATAAACTACTGATTGAAATAAAGTTCTATGGTTCCTAAATGGCACCAAAAAGAAAACAAAAAGGAATACTACTAATACTGCTAAAGATATTAGTAGTTTCTTTTTGTTTTTCATTAAAAATTTCTTAAACTTTTTCTTTTTCATATTACGATCACCCTACTATGTAAATTATAACATTATATAGTAGGGGTTGCAACATATAGCAAGGTTTTTATAAATATAAACAACATAGTGTTTATTTTTTCATTAACTTCAATACTTTTTCTTGATTTAATTCTTGCAAATCTGGTGTTACAAACTTGCCATCTTGCATTATTAATTCATCATCAAAATATACTTCTCCTCCACCACTTTCTTTTTTGTGAATTTGAACCATATCCCAATGAATTCCCGATTTATTTCCATTATCACTAGTTGGATGACTCGCTCCTAAAGCTAAGTGAACTGAACCTAACATTTTTTCATCAAAAATTATATTTTTTACAATTCTATCTATTTTAGGATTTGTACCAAAAGCAAATTCTCCAACATATCTAGCTCCTTCATCAGTATCAAGTATTCTATTTAAATCCTTAGTAGTATTTCCTGATTCCGCATTAATTACTTTTCCATCTTTAAAATCTAATTTAATATTAGAAAAAGTAATATCTTGATATAAGACATCAGTGTTATATTGGATTGTTCCATTAACACTATCTAACTCTGGAGCAATAAACACTTCTCCATCAGGTAAATTTATTTTTCCATTACATATTACAGCGTTATATTTTCCTATTTTAAAGTTTAAATCTGTAGTTGGAGTTATTATTCTAACATCATTTGCTTTATCCATTCTCTCTTTAAGAGGTAACATTAGTTTCCCCATTTCTCCGTAATCAGCTAGAATAGTATCAAAATAGAAATCTTCAAATTTCTCAGTACTCATTCCAAATTTTTGAGCAAATACTTTTGAAGGATATCTTACAGTTACCCATTTTGTTTTAGGTAGACGTATATCCCAATGAACAGGTTTATAGTATAAATTATGATATAGATTCCATTTATCAGGAGGTATATCACTTAATTCAAACATGTTATCATCATCTTTTATTTCAATATAAACATCCATTTCATTCATTAATACTGATTCAAAAGAACTTTGTATTTTTATTTGTTCTTCACTAATATTTTTTAATAATTCTCTTTGAATATTACTTTCTTTTAATAATACAAATGGTAATGCTCCCCTTTCATAGCATTTGTTTATAATGTGATTAATCAAAGGATAAGCACTTTTACTTGATTCTATTAAAACTCTTTCTCCTTCTTTTATTTCACAGGAATGATTAACTATTAAATCTCCTAATTGTTCTATTCTTGGATCTATCATATTATCTCCTTCTACGTTTAGCATCTAAATTATCTAAACTTACTCCCATGTTCATTATAAAAGCTTCTTCGTTTCTAGGATCATTTCCTATATATTCTTTTTCTATTATATTTTCTCCTACATAATCAGTATAACCATAAGGTTTTTCAATCATAGAAGCGTGTCCTCCACTTAATTTAATAACTGATGTTGGTAAATCAACTATTTCTCTTAGTGGAGCAATTCCAGAAAATTTAACATTTTGTCCATCATAATCTATAGAATCATATAATATTCCATAGTTTGATACTAAACTTAATATACTTTTATATGTATCTTTATTACTATTAATAGTGTAATACATATTAGGTTCTAATACTTTCATTCCGGCATCTTTAAAAGCTCTCATCAAAGCAATTGGAACAGCAACATTAAAGTCTTGTGGATCAGATCCAACATTATCACATTTGCCATCTACCAATGATATTTCACAATCAGTTACTTCCCAACCATATAAACCTTGATGTGCATAATAGTTTACTAATCTTTCAACTTGTTTTTGATATTTTGGGAATAAATAATCTGTTGAGAACTTTGATTGATACTTTATACCACTACCTTTAGGTAAAGGTTTTACTTCAAAGCCCACTCCAGATACTCTAGTATAAGTTGCTTCTCCATAACCAGTTCCAATTGGTGTTTCTTTGTGAACAATAATTGGATTAGAGAATTTGGTCTTTATGCCAAATCTTTCTAATAGAATATTTTCTATTACTTCAGCTTGTAATTTACCCATTAGTTTTATAATTATTTGACCTGTTTGTTTATTAAACATTGCTTGTAAATCTGGATTCTCATCATTTATTATTTCTAAAGCTTTTATTAAATCAATTTCTTGACTTTTATCTACAGCTTCTATAGTTGTTTGAAATAACGGATTGATGAATGATACCCTTTTATATTCTTGCTTATCTTCTCCTATTATTTCTCCACATTTTTCTGATAATCCCGTAATTATTCCTATTTGACCACTCTCTAGGCTATTAGCTTTTTTCTTAGTAAAACCATCGATAATATACATAGTTCTTATTCTTTCTTTTTTACCTTCTTTAGTTGGTACTTCTTCACGATTCTTTACTTCTCCAGATAAAGTTTTAACATATAATTCTCGAACATCATTATCTCTTTTAACTGTATATATATAGCCCGAGAATTTATCTTTATCATTTTTCTTATATGTTGGAAGATACTTATCAATAGCATCTATTAATAATTTCATACCTTCATCAAGTAATGCACTTCCTCCATAAACTAAGAATAAATCAGCATTTTGTGAAAGCTCTTTTATTTTTGATTCAATAAGTTCATTACTTATTTCTTTATCATCAATATATTTCTCCATTATTTCTGTATCTATATCAGCAAGCATTTCACTAATATCTTCTTTTGATGGTTCAATATATACTAAGTCATCTTCATCTTTCCTTACTATTATTTTAGGTAATATTCTACTATCTAATTTAGTATGAATTTCATTTAATACTTTTAAATAATCAGCACCCATTCTATCCATTTTATTTATGAATATAATAGTAGGAATTTGTTTTTCTCTTAACATATTCCAAATAACTTGTGTTTGAGGTTCTATTCCTTCTACACCTGATATTACTAAAATAGCTCCATCTAAAACGTTTATAGCTCTTTCCACTTCGGCAGAAAAATCTACATGCCCAGGAGTATCTATTAATTGAATAATCTTATCATTTAAAGGAATTGTAACTAGGGAAGCTCTTACTGATATTCCTCTATCTTGCTCTATAGCCATATCATCTGTTGTTGTATTACCATGATCTACTCTACCAGTCTTATTCTTTACTTTAGTATGAACAAGTAATTGTTCAGTAATAGTTGTCTTTCCAGCATTAGCATGAGCAAATACTCCTAAAGTCATAATATTATTCATTTTCCTCACCACCCAATACATTTTCTAATATTAAGTATTTGTTATTTTCCCAACTACTTATATTTTTAGAAATGTAATTATTAATAGCTTTATTTAGTTCTTCTATCTCCTCTACTGATAAAGCATTTAAATCTTTACTAAATTTATCTTTAACTAAATAGAAATTATTATCTACTAAATCTATCCATAAAGGAAAAATAATGGACTTAGTTTTTAAAAATACCTTAGTACTAAATTCATTAAATATATTAGTATGTATTTTTATATTATAACCAGTTTCTCTATAAGCTTTTTCTATTATCTCTTCTAAATAATCTATATCTATATTAGAATCTAATTTATTTTCTATACTTCTTCCTTCATCTAGTAGAGAACATAAATTTATATTTTTTACTCCATAAGAATATAGTAATTTAATAATACTTAGAATTTCCTCTATATTATCCTTCATTACTGTTATTTGAACAGTAATATTCTTATTATTTTCTTTTAATAATTTAATAGTATTAATAGTATTATCATAAGCTTTATCACTGCCTCTTAAATTATTATGATAAGTCTTTAATCCATCGATACTTAAAGAATAATTATCTACATATTCTAATATCTTTCTATTAAATATTAATCCATTAGTAAATAAAGTTACTTCTATATTATTATCTTTACAATAATCTAATATTTTATAAAATATTGGAGATATAGTACATTCTCCCCCTGTTAACATTATCTGCTTAACATTTAACTTATTTATTACTTCTTTAAATCTTTTAAATATTTCTTTTTCATCTTCAAAATCTTTGTTTCCAGCATTCATATAACAATGTTTACACATCAAATTACATTTATGAGTAATAATAATATTTACTTTATTCATAATACTTCATCACCTCATTTAAAAATGCAATATAATCTATTGTTTGAAATGGACATTGATCAAGTACATCAATAAATAGTTTTTCATTATATTTTATAAAATTCTTATATCCTTTTGTTCTTTTACAATTACTTAATACATTAATAATACCTTTATCATTTATATTTCCAATAATAATATTTTTATTATTAATACTTAGAGAATAAACATTACCATTACTATCTATATAGATATTTCTAGGTATATTATTATTACCATAACTTCTCTTACTATTTTTATTATTTAAATAAATATTATAAGGACTTTGATATATTAGTTCTTTACTAATAAATAGATTAGTAAAACTAAGTGCCTTATTTACTCTCTTTACTATTTCTTCTAATGTATTGTTAACATTAAATATATCATTCATATCATAATTAATATTTAATAAAATATTGTCATATTTATTTATAATATCAATTATTTTATCTTTTTCTTGATAATTAAAAGTTATCTCATAAAAGCAATCATTATTATATTTATAACTATTAAATTTATCTATATTACTACATATTATTAAATAATAATCTTTATTAACTTTATTAAAATCTTCTTCATACTTATTATCATAATTATTTATCTTAATAAATATAGTTATATTATTATAAGTATATTTATTTAATTCATTATATACATCTAGTAATTCACTAATATTACATTCTATATATAATCTTTGAAATCCAATATTATCAATATTATCTTTTAATAAAGTATTTATTATATTATTAGAATATTCTATTGTTATAGAGGCATTTTCTGTTTTTAAATATTTATTCATCATATAACCTACAATTAGGAAGAGCTTCTTCTATATCTTTATAAATTCCATAACTTATACCAAAACATCCTGTATTGCAGCCTCTAATATTACAATCTTTACAACCTTTTTTAGTTCTTCTAGTAATGTTATTAAATTTATTAACATTATCACTATTCCATATTTTAGATATATCATCTTTTAAAATATTACCCATTAAGAATTCAGGATACTTCATCATATCACATGGATAAACATCTCCATTAAAATCAATATTTATTCTTGTTTTTCCACAATTACATTTTAATAAACTAAATCTATAACTTTCTTCTTCAGAATAATTACTATTTTTATATAGTTCATTATAGAATCTATAACCATCTATTCCCATTCCTAATTTTTCAAATTTTGTATCTGTTTCATGTTCCTTAATATAAATTAAATCTTTTAATATTTTCTCATCAATAGATACTAAATTAGTCTTCTTACCTCTTCCCATTGGTAATACTAAAATAGTTCCAAAAGAAGCAGCTTTCATTTTAGATACATAGTTATACATCTCAATAATATTATCTTTATTCTTATTAGTTATAACCATTTGTGTTCTAAATGGCCATTTCATTTTCTTACATACTTCTATAGCAGAAGTTGCCCCATCATAACTACCTTTTCCTCTTAATTTATCATTTAATTCTTTTTCTGTAGAATCCAAACTTATTTTTATTCTTATTAAGTTCTTATTAAGATCTTTAAAACTTTCTAATAATTCTTTAGTTATACCAGTACCATTAGATACTAACTCTACAAATACTCCTTTTTTATTAAATAGTTTTATAATTTCATTTATCTGTTTAACTAGAGTTGGTTCTCCTCCTCTAATAGATACATATTTAATACCATTAGCTATTAATTTTTTAGCTATTTTTAAAGTATTTTTATCATCTATCATTTCTTTATTTCTAAGAGATGAAGCACTACAAAAAACACAATTTAAATTACAAAAATTAGTTATATCCCAAGTAGCATATAAAGGATATGGTAATCTAATCTTACCATTATTAAGATAATGTTCATGTATTAATACTAAGAATCCATCCGGTTGATATTCTAGTTTGTTATTTTCACACAAATCATTATATTTATTGAATAATTCTTGAAGTTTACTCAAAGATATCACATCCTTCAAAATATGATAGATATTCTTTTACTTCTTCTTTTGATTTTGCTTTTAATATCTTTTTAAAATATTTAACAGCTACTGAATCTAGTTTTAATATAACATTAGTCTTACAATTAAGAATAAAACCCGTTTTTTCATCTAAATCTTCAGTAATATAATAAATAATATCTTTATTTAATTTCATTAAAACTACACTCCCCACATAAGATACATGAATTTAAGTCTTTTCCATATAAATCATTTTTAAATAGAAGAGCTCTTGCTCTACAACCACCATTACATATATCTTTCTTAGAACATTTCTTCTTACATTCTAAATCTCCATATTTATTAGTCATATCTTTCCAACATTTTAATAAATTAAAAGTTTTATTATTTATATTTCCAAATTTAAATTCTTTACTGGTTAGGCTTGGACAAAGTACTACATTTCCATTAGATTTAATGTATAAAAATCTTTTACCTACACCACAATCAGTTATTTTCAACTCAACATTTATGTCTTTTCTATTATATAAATCATGAATTATTTGAACACTTTTTAAAGTATCTTCACTAAGTTTATTAGCTCTACCATTAGGAATAATTGCATCTAAAACACATGGTACATCTAATTCTTTTAAGAAAAGAATCGTATCATCAATATTCTTTTCATTATGAGTACCAACCATAGTATTAATAGATAACTCTATACTTGTCTTTTTCAATTTTTTAATGTTATTAACAGTCTTATCAAATGATCCAACTACTCCTCTAAATTCATCATGATTTTTAGATATATTTGAATCAATTGATGTAATTATTTTCTTAACACAATATTTATCAAATAATTTTATAATCTTATCACTTTGTATAGTAAGATTAGTAAATATTGTTACTAACATACCAGCATTATATAGTTTTTCTAATAACACTTCTAAATCTTTATAAAGTAGTGGTTCTCCTCCAGTTAAATCAAATTGATAAACATTTAATTTAATAGCTTGATTAATTAAATTATCTATCTTATCAATACTTAAGGTATGACTATTTTCTAATTTAAAATCACCATAACAATGTCTACATCTTAGATTACATTTATCAGTTAATTCAACAAATAATCTAGCTGTATCTAAATTAGTAACTTCTTTAATATTATTACATCTCTTTTGCTTAGTATTTTTTAAAATACCAAGTTCTAATAACTGACTAATAATATCATCTAAACCACTATATTTTTTAAATAAGTTTTCTTTACTAAGACCTTCATTATTATAAATAAAACTTAATATTTCAAACATATCATCATTAATAATACTCTTTACTCTATTTCTTCTATCATAAATAAATATAGTCTTTTCAAACTTATTATTTATTATTATTACATCTTGATTTATATATAATGACATAAATATCTCCTTATAATTATTATTTAGAGAAACAGGCAAAAGCCTGTTTCTCCTACCTTCAGTTAAGCACTACAATGACAAGTACCAGAAGCACAAGCAAAAGAACTTGAGTTTGCTTCTACTACTGTGATAGTAGGTTTAACCTCCTTTGTAGTTTCCTTTTTCAAATAAACTACCTCCTTTTTAGCTTTTTGATAATGAGATCGCTATAAACTCATGTTTTTAATTTGAAAAATAAAATTCAGCCCTATCATACTTACCAGTATGTTCTAACTTATAATTACCATTAGTATAATTATTAATAGTCTTCTTCCAGAATGATTCGGCTACTGGAGAAGATGGAACTGCTTTAATAGTCCAATTACCTTTATATTTATCAAATACTTTAATAACAGCTTCCTCACCTATTTTTTTCCCTTTATAATTGTTTAATACAAATATTTCACTTATTTCATAATTTTTATCAGAATTATCATCTACAAGAATAAAACCAAGTATATTCTTATCTTCTTTAATAAAATAAGCATAGTTATTATCAAAATACTTTGATAAATCATATTCATATTTACAAGTCTTAGAATCAAAATCAATTGGGAAATAAAAACTTAAATCATGTAAGTATAATTGCATTAAATTCTCTAGTTTTTCTCTTTCATTTGATTTTACTTTTTTAATATCTATCATCTTATACCTCCTACAAAAAAAGAGGACATAAAAGAATGTCCTCCTCCTCCAAAATATTAACTAAAATAAATGGATTTATTTAATAATTACACTATCATTATTTAATAGTAAAGTCAATATAATTATGTTTACAAATTTAATATAAACTACTTATTTTTTAAAGTGTATTTTTTATCACTTTCTTTATTTGAATTTACTAAACCAAGTTCTTCTCTTAAGCTTTCCTTTTTCTCTTCAAGAAACTCTATATATTCAGCAACTTGCTCATTACTATCAACTCTGTTTAAATATGCTAATTCATACATTACTGGTACTAATTCTTCATAACTATCACTAACATATTCTTTGTTTAGATTATTATATACTTTTAATAGATGTATATATTCATGAATATTAATAGCTACAGTAATATCATCTTCCATTTTAGGAACACATAATCTTATATCCATAACTTTATTATTATCATCTAATATTGGAAAGCAGCCATAAAAAGAAAATCCTTCTTCACTATGATCTAAACATACTGTCTTTGGCTTAATATAATTTAATGCCCTTTCATTATATAAATCAGTATCTTCTAAAAACTTAACAAATTTATCTTTCATAATATCACCTGTGGTTCTTATAATAACCAAAAAACTAATTTAAGTCAAATAAAAACCAACTATTTAGCTGGTTTTATTTTTAAATATAAGCTTATTGTTAATATCATTTCACCAATAGCTGCTGCTATTGCAACTCCATATATTCCATATAACATACCTAAGACTATGTTAGATATAATTATTGCAATACACCCAATAGAAAATGCTTGGGTGTACTTTTTAGTATTACCACTGGCAACTAATATTTGAATTCCTAAAAAATTATTAATCATAGCAAATATAAACTGAATGACAAGTGGTACAACTATAATAGAATAAGAAATATATTCACTACCAAATAAGATATTTACAATTATATTTCTAAACAAAATAATTATTAAACATAATACTAAAAATAATGAAAAAACAGGAATACATACTTTTTTTACAGAAGCAACTCCTTGATTATATCCTTTTTTGAACTTGGCACTATTATATGGGTATAGTGCTTGAGAAACTGGCATAAAGAACATTGTTAATATGTATGGTATTTTATAAATTGCTGAAAATATTCCAGTAATTGTTGCTGTTGATATAATACCAAGAACCGTTGTACCAAAACCAGTAAATATTTTAGTCATTGCTGATGATGCAAATAGATATTTAGCATCATTGATTTCGTTTTTAATTTGTTTAAAGTTAGAAAATTTAAATCTTAGATTATATTTTCTATAAGCAATAATATTACTTATTACACTAGATATAAATAAAGTTATAGCATAAAACAAACAATATAAATATAATTGTGAATCTGATTTAACTATTGTAAATATTAAAATAAGTGAAATAGTTCTTGCAATTACATTTACGATAGTTATAAATTTCATATCTTGTTTACCTTGAAATAGCCAAGTTAATTGAAAAGTAGTTCCAACAATCATTACGAATAGTATCAACATACTTATATAAATCCTAATACTAAATCCTGAAACTAAGGCTATCATATTAAGCAATAAGAAAGATATAATAAACAATATTATTCTAGCACTTATAATATTATTATAAAGAGTATTCAACTTCTTAGTATCAGAATCATTTAGTAAAGCAACTTTTCTTGCTCCGCTCAATCCAAAGCCGAACTCTACAAAAACTTGTAAATATAGAATCCAGTTAAGGGCAATAGAAAAATAACCATATTCATTAGCACCTAATACTCGTGTAATATAAGGTATTGTTAAAATAGGTATAATTGTATTAACAATTTGTAATACTGTTAACCACAAGCTATTTTTTACCACTTTAGATTTTGATATGTTTTTTAGCTTTTTAATCATTTTTCACCCTTCTAGCTTTGACTTTTTTTATCCGTTGATTCTAATTTTTCATATGAATAACACATTTGAAGTAATAGTAGAATCCAAACAACATCCCATCCTTCAATTTGGGCTCTAATCATTAGTGCAAATAATGTTAATGGAATAATATAAATCCATCTCTTATGATTGATTGCATCAAACTTTCTTAATGTTTTAATGATAATAATAGTAAATATAGAGAACAAAATAATTCCTCCACTAAATAGAATCATTAAATATGTGTTGTGTGCATTTACACCAATTATATATGGCAATAGACTTTGAAATTGCATTCCATCAATCATTCCGTGTCCTATAATTGGACTATTTTTAATTTGTTCAATAGTAATATTCCAAATAATTGTTCTATCAGTTAAACTTAAATCTCTATGTAAAAAATTAATTATTATATATCTGAATAAATCAATTTTATTAAAAATAACTAAAAGAAGAAATATTATTAAATTGACTATTACAATATCTCTAATTATTTTCTTAGGAATTTTTATATTAGATTTGTAATATAAAGTAGCTAATAACATAATTAGAAAACATACTTTACCGCCACCCAAATCTCTAACGAATGAAAAAATTAATAGATTAATTAATGACAAAAATGGGATTTTTTTCTTACCACGAAGTATATAAGCATTCAACACTTCAAATAAGATGGCTATTATATATAATCGCACAGATGTATTATCTCCACCCAAGAAGAAAATAGGATTATGATTATCAACAAACATTGAGTTAGGATAATATGCAATTGCTGTAATCGTATTTATAATTGTGAGAATCATTAAATATATATACATCTTATTTATATATTGTTTAGGATTCTTTTCAAATCCATATCTCATTACAAAATATAATGATAGAAAAGATAATAAGTCCTTTAAATAATCAACATAAGATCCAGAATTAGTAATGGTTGTTATTAATAGAAAAAAGTAAAATAATAACGCAAAAATATCAATAGCATTTATTTTTCTATTAATAACTATATTAATAAAACAATATAATATACAAAAAACAGACCCAATATACCATAAAATATTTATGGTATTTGAAAAATAAGAAATACATCCAATTTTCAATGAAAAGAAAACTAAAATTAATGTAATAATGCTTTCTCTAGTTATTTTTAATTCCTTCATTTGTATCACTTCACCCTTTTATATATACTTTTCTAAAAAATCTTTCATTATTTCTAAATTATCTATAGAGTTGAAATAATTAATTGCATTATTTGAATACTCATCATAATTTAATTCTATTTTTTCTAATGCCTCCAATATATTTGCTTTAGTAAGAGGTATACATTCTCCTGCTCTAGCATTACCAATTGTATTCTTTAGTCCAGGGACATCATTCCCTATCATCGGAATACCAAATCCACCATATTCAAAAATTTTGTTTGGAGCACAGAAAGCTTTATTTAAACATGTTGGACGATAAAACAATATTCCAATTGTAGCATAACTTGTAATTTCCAAATGTAATGGTGCTGGAACATATTCATAATAAACACAATTATTATATTCTTTTTTTATCTTATCAAAACTTTTATACTGATCAATTCCCATCAAAACTAGCTTGTATTTTGTCTTATGTTCCTTTAGAGCCTTAGCTATTTCAAGAAGTTCTTCTGGATTTTGGATATAACCTTGATATATTATAATTTTTTCATTTTTTATTTCATTGATAATCTTTTTAGTAATATCTGTTGTTCCTTTACAACGTCTTTTAGTTAATTGATTGTATGCTTTATTAGGAAAAGCAGTTGGTAATTCTTTTAATTTATACCAATATTTAACAATGTAAGCTCTTGTTTCTTCACAGCAAGTAACAGCAATTGCGTTTTCCAATATGCCGTGAAGAAGTTTTCTCTTTTTAGGAGAATCATCCAATAGTTCTAATAATGTGACTATATATTTTTTGCCTTTAAGCAATCCTTTCATCGGTATAACCGTCTCAGCAGTTCCAAACCAAAAAATTGTATTTTTTTCATCATACTCGCGTAGTTTTTTCTTTAATGCTAATCTAAATTTTATCCAACCTTTTAATTTGTTATATTTGCCAAAATATTCTTCTTCTATAGTAGAAACCTTAGTACAGCTAATATTCTCTTTTTTTAATAAATCTAGAGTTGTTTTATCACAAGTACCATATAAAACTTCTATATCATATCCTAATTTTTTTATTAATCGTATATGCGAAACACATGGCGGATAAAAATGTAATTTTGACTTTAAAATATAAACAATTTTCATTTTAAATCACCCTTATAAAACTTGCATCTTTTTTTATCTAGTAACTTTGGATCATATTCTATTATTTTTGATATCACACAATCTATATTCTCTTCCAATTCTTTTTTATTAATCCTATCAAAAATTGAAGCAATAGCCTTAAAATCTTTCTTTTTAAATAAATACTTATCATTCAACAATTCAGGAATCCCTCCAGCAGTTGATCCATAACATGGTATACCAATTGACATAGCTTCAAGCAATGCTCTAGGCATTCCTTCTTGAAGACTCGGTTGAATATATATATCCATTTCCTTTAAAACATTAAAAATCTCTTTGTGAGGGATTGATCCCATAAAAACCACTTTATCTTCTAATCCATATTCTTTGATGAATTTATCTAAATATTCTGTATTACCATTTCCAATCAAATAATATTTAATCTTTTTATTGTTAGATAAATTCATGGCTTTTATTACATATTCTTGTCCTTTATATTTTAATCCGACATTTGCAACTGTAGCTACTTTAATTTCCTTAATGTCATCAAAGTTTTTATATCTTTCTTTTCTTTCTTTGATTTCTTTTTTATTTATTGGATTAATGACAACATCAGAACAGCTGATATCATTTCCATGAGTAGGATATCTTTTTTGTAAAAATTTATTTGTTACATACAAAACATTTTTTGCTTTCTTTATATTTTTCTTTGTTCTGAAATACATGTAAGGAGCAACTATTTTTCCCATTTTATTATGATGATTCATATATCCATCCCAGGCGCATGCAACCATTTCAATCAGATACTTTATTCCTTTTTTTTCACAAACTTCACACGCTATATTACCAATCATGCTAGGCATTCTTATTATAGCTATATCTTTACCATCTAATATTTTTTCTATTTCTTTTTGTATTATTTTCTTTTTTAGGATACCATCAGGTATCTTCTTATAATGTTGCACAGGTATAACATCAATATTTTTTCCATTTACTATTTTATAACCACTATGATTTCCTTTGTCTTCTGTAATATCCTTTACTCTTGTCGACACAGTTAGTGTTTTATAATACTTTAAATATCTTTCTTTAAGGAATTCATATGTTAATGTCATTCCATAAAAATCATCTTTTTTTTGTAATAAGAATGTATCAAAGAAAAAAACTGCATTTTTCATATTATTCTCCTTTTATTTTTTTTCTTACTTTCGTAAAAATTTCTGCTTTTATCTCACTCACCCTTATTTTTAAATTCTTTTCTATTTGTTTTCTGTTTTTTAGCATAACTTCAATTTTTTCTACCAATTTAGAAGAACTAATATCATCAATTTCAACAATATAATCTTCTAATTTTAAAGTCTCCATTATTCCGTTAGTTTTTTTCTCATAAGCAATTGCTACTGTTGGAATATATTTACTTGCTGCAAATATATTTGAATGCATTCTTGTGCCGATAAATCCATCTAATTCACCAATAACTTCTTTTATCTCATATGGGCTCCAATCATCTCTTCTGATAATAAATTTTGATTGGTTATTCTTCGTTAATCTACTCTTTATTTCTAAAGCAACCTCTGCATCATCACCATGTTCAACAATAACTTGCGGAATAAATATAAATATACAATTATATTTATCAATTAAATACTCCATAGCTTGGCATACTGAATTAATATAGTTATCCATTGCTTGTTTCTTAGAAGAACTTTGAGGGAAATTCCATTTTCTAACTGTTATTCCCAATAATAATTTTGATTTCTTTCTTTCTTTTTCAAATTCTTTTTTCTTTCTAGTAACATCTTTTAAATAAAATGCCATATCTGGAATTATTTCTAGTTTTTCTGGCTTTATTATAGACTTTAAATGTTCTTCTGTTATTTTTTCTCTAGCAAATATAAAGTCTACTTTTTTTAATACAAAATTTGTAAATTTTTCAACAATGATATTAGTTGTTGGTTCTATACTTGTTCCCATAATATAAACCGGTTTTTTAAATTTTGTATTAACATATATTTGATATAGATGCATCAAACTATCAAGTTTTTTTCCACCTAAAAAACCACCACCACAAACAATTATTAAGTCTGCATTTTCTAAAGAAGACAAAGTTTTATTTTTATAATCTCTTCTTTTAAATGTCATTATGATTTGGTTTTTTAATAGTGAAAAAAACAGCTTTATAATGGCTATAATTTTACCTACCTTGGTATGTTTATATGGATGAGGATTTAAAATATTTGAATATACATTTTTAACTTCTGGAATTTTGCAATATCTCTTTGAATCTTCTTCCGGCGTAAATGACAATATATCAAATTCTACTTCTTTATATATATCCTTTAATAAATCAATAGTAGCTAAAAGGATCCCAGCATCTCCTTTATTATACCAGGTATATGCATTTGTTATTGTTATTTTCATTTGCAGTCACCCATTAATTCGTTATATTTTTTTACTAGTTTTTTTGCTTCTAATTCAATATTAAAGCCATAGTCTGATACTTCTTTCTTAGTATCATGTTTTTTATATGTTTTTAAATCTTTTAATATATTATCTGCCCATTCTTTTGCAGATTGTGATAAACTCATAAATTTAGTTGAATCTAATACTTTTGTTTCCTTTGTCATATCATCAGATAAATAACATAGATTCCCTGATGCTTGAGCTTCTACGCCTACTACTGGTAATCCTTCATATAGTGACGGTAATAGAAATAAATCAAAGGCTTGATATAGTTCTGCTGCATCTGATCTTTGACCTAGGAATTTTACTGAATTATCTATATCTAAATCTTTTACTTTTTGTTTCATTTCATCCATTAATGGTCCTTGTCCAGCAAGTAAAAGAAGTGTTTTCTTATCTATTTTATGAATTTCATTAAAAATATCTATTAAAAATCTATGATTCTTTTGTTCTACAAATCTTCCTAGATGACCTATTACTTTTATATCATCTTTTATATTTAATTCTTTTCTTTTTTCTTTTCGTGTTTTTTCATTATATTTAAATTTATCTAAGTCTATTGCATTATTTAATAAGAATACATTCCCTTTATCATATTCTTTGTCACTAAACAACCATCTTCCTGATAATTCTGAACAGCAAAAATAATCAGTTGCATACCTTTTAGATAAAGGTCTTAGTAATTGTTTTAACAAGTTCTTTTTCTTCTCTTTTTTATTAGTTGTACTATGAGAATGAGCTATTCTTATTGGTACTCCTGCTTTTTTAGCAGCATATAATGGGAATACTGATAATGTATTAATGTTTGAATGTACTATTCTATATTTATTTTCTTTAAATATTTTTTTTAATTCTTTAATATATCTTGGTAGTTTTTGATATGGAGGACAAAGTATTACTCTTCCACCAAACTTTTCTATTTCTTCATATGGAATATCAGTTGAGTCTTCATCACAAATAAAATCAAATTGTATCTTTGATCTATCTATATGACGGTAATAATTCATGATGACAGCTTCTACTCCACCACCAAGCATCTTTCCCATTATCATACCAATTCTAAGCGGTTGTTTTTTCATGTTCTCACCTTTTTCATTATATCATGATATTAATAAAAAAGACACACTGTACTGTGTGTCTTTTAATATTTCTATTTTTTATTCTGCACCTTTTCCAAATAATACTACTGAGAAAGTCTTAAAGAATATTTTTGTATCTAATTCTAAAGATTGATGATTTGAATAATGACTTTCTAATCCAAGTCTTTGTTCAAATGTAGTATTACTTCTACCACTTGTTTGCCAATATCCAGTAAGTCCCGGTTTAGTTTTAACTATATGGTTATAATACATCCCCATATCTTCTTGTTCTCTTGGTAAATATGGTCTGTTTCCAATTAGAGACATATCACCTTTTAATATATTTAAGAATTGAGGTATTTCATCAATTGAAGCATGTCTTATTAATTTACCAACTTTAGTAATTCTTGGATCATCTTTTAATTTCTTATTAATTTCATATTCTTTTCTTAAATCTTCATTTTCAGCAAGTATTTTCTTTAATGCTTCATCAGCATTTGGAACCATACTTCTAAATTTATAGAATTTAAATTTTCTTCCATTTAATCCTATTCTCTCTTGAGTAAATATTATTCTAGTAAAGTCTCCGCTTAACATATAAGCAACTTTAATTACTATAGTTAATGGTATTAATAATAATAAACCAATTAGAGAGACACAAATATCAAATAATCTTTTAAAGGCCCTATAACCAATTCCTTTAATTCCAATACTTTCTCTACTAGTCGTTCCTAAATACGTTAATACTTTTTCATTCATATTGTAATCTCTCCCTTTTCTATTTAATTGATTTTATTAAAAATCTATAGTTTCATTATTTATTATTTTTAAAAAGTTCTTTTCTAATAATTCTTCTTGATACTTTTTATCTTTTATTAACCATTTTAATCTTTTAGTTGCTTTCTTTACTTTTAAATCTGTACTAGGTCTATGTACATCACTAGCTAATATTACTATTTTTCTTTCTTTTAAATACATCTTTAAAAGTTTCTTTGCTCTATCTCCGTATCTTCCTAATAATGATAAATAATTTCCTTGAAATAGTGCTCCCATCTCTATAAACTTATCTATCTTTTCTGGATGATCTTTAAAATATTCATATCTTTCTGGATGAGCTATTATAGGAATATATCCATTTCTTATTAAATCAAATACTACTTTTTCAGCACTTTGATCTTCATTTCTCATTGGAAATTCTATAAGTATATATTTAGTATTATTAATAGTAGATACTTCATCATTCTTTATTAAATCCAAGATATCAATATCTAACATTACTTCATTACCTAAATATAAATTTATATTAATATTTTCTTTTTCTAATTCATGTTTTAATTCTTCTAAAATCTTCTTTTTATTTTCATTATTACATTTATATGTTGATCTATTTACATAATGTGGAGTTAAGACTATATCAGTAATCCCATTAGCATAAGCATTTTTTAATATCTGTATACTATCTTTTAAAGATTCTGATCCATCATCTATTCCATACATTATATGAGTATGTAAATCTCTCATTAATATCCATAGTAGTAAGAAGATTTTTTAGCAGTTGCTTTATTTAGAATTACTCCAGTTATTTTAGCATTTACTTTTTCCATACTCTTTTGTACTTCTTTTAATGATTCCATCTTAGTTTTCTTAATAGTAGTAACTACTATATTAGCATCACTATATCTAGTCATTACTAATGCATCAGAAAGTCCTAATACTGGAGGACAATCAAGTATGATAATATCAAACATATTCTTTAATACTGATAATAAATCTTTATTTTTAGTACTAGCAAGTAACTCTATTGGATTAGGTGGAGTTGGACCATTTGGTATTAAAAATACATTCTTAACATTAGTCTTTTCCACATAATCTGTTACATCTATATGTCTATCATAATTAAGTATTAGATTAGAATATCCTTTAGTTGCATCTTTTCCAATACCAAATATTCTATGTTGTCTTCCTTTTCTTAAATCACAATCTATAATAAGTACTTTCTTACCATCTTGAGCATATGCTGCAGCTAAATTAGCTGATGTAAAACTCTTACCATCTCCTGGTTCTGGTGAAGTAATTAATAATACTTCTAAATCTCTATTAATAGATGAAAACTGTAAATTTGTTCTTATTGATCTAATTGCTTCTGAATAAGTAGATTTTGGATCATTATTAACTATTAATTGTTGTACTTCTTCTTTCTTTGCCATTACTTACCACCTACCTTAGGAACTATACCGAGTAAGGTTAAACCTAACTTATCTTCTATATCTTCTCCTGTTTTAACAGATGTATCTAAAATAAACATTAAGAAGATTATTCCACAGCCTATTACTAGTCCAGCAGCTGTATAAATAATAAACTCTTTCTTAAAGTTCATATTATAAGCTTTTTCTGCTACAGTAGCAGTCTCATATATATGAACATTATCTAACTTATAAATACTTGAGATTTCATCTGAGAAGACTTTAGCTAATTCATCAGATATTACTTTAGCCTTTTCAGCATCAGGATCACTTATTCTAATACTAATAGTTTGTGTATTAGTAGTAGTAGATACTGATATCTTCTTAGTTAATGATTCTACTGTTTCATCTTCTAAAGCTAAATTAGTAATAACTTTATTAACTATATCTCTACTTTTAACTATCTCAGTATATGTTGCAACTAAGTTACTATTAAGTTGTACATCCCCTTGGGTAATACCTGTTTGAGCATTAGATTCACTTACTAATACTAATTTAGTAGTACTTTGAAAAAGTGGTGTCTTTATAAACAATGAATATACATTACCAAGTATTATTACTAATAGTACTATAATTACTAAAATACTTATCTTTGACATAAAATAATTAAATAATTCTTTTAAGTTTATCTCTTCCATTTAATGTCCCCATTTCTATATCTTAACTATGTAAATTATACCAAATTTGACACAAG
>JAEEGL012722407.1_pt1 | contig 49736 bp, 48 predicted proteins | sample 9134231 | NCBI WGS metagenome assembly JAEEGL01 (sample SAMN16246548, study PRJNA631951) | gut metagenome | biome: gut microbiome; feature: rumen; material: fiber-attached | host: Bos | place: Iran: Karaj | collected 2018-10 | reverse complement strand
TTCATAATTTCTTCGTTCAAATTACTAAAAGGTGATGAAAGCTTATTAAATACATTATTAAATATATCCATATTATCTTCACCAACAACTTCTAATGCTCTTTTAAATATTTTATCTTTACTTGCTTTGTATTCTTCGTGCATCTCTTTATTTAATTTTTCCATTTCAACCAAGTATTTTTGATATGCTTTATCTAATTTTATACGATATTCTTCTCTTGTCATACCATATACTTCTTGATAAGCATCCTCTAAAGTAACTGTATCTGAATATAACTTAACTCCACAAAAATCATAATAATAGTTAAAAGTATCACTTTTACAACGTATTAAAACATCTACAATAGAATCTAAATTAACTGGATAACACATACCAACTAAAGGCATTTCAATCTTTTCCATAAAAACTCCCCCTAAGTGAGGTTTATCCTAATATAAATATATTTCTAAGTCAATAAAAAAGAAGGTTTAAACCTTCTTTTTATTAATCATAAACTACTATATCAATATCAGCTAGTGTACCTGTAAAGAATCTGCTTGCTACTCCATTTTTAACTATAGCACCAATAGTTATATTTGAATTACAGTTAGACTCTAATGACCAACTACTTTGATTAAATAATGTACGTGTATGAGTATTTGCACCATCATTATATGAATAAGTAGATGTTACAACTCCATTTCTTCTATGGATTTCAAAATGAATTGGCATATTGCCATTAATTGGTACATTATCTGTAGAATCAGTAGAACCCCATCTACCTTTAATATCAATTGGTGAATACTTACCATTAAAACGAATTGTAAATCCTGGAACCATATTAGTAGTACCATTAATAATATGTTCTTCATCTTTAGCATTAAATATTGTAGGTTGATAAACCTCACCATTAACTGGATCAGCAGATATTAAATCAAAACTAATATCAAAATCTTTATCAATATTAACGGCACTATATAGATTTACTTCTGTATCAATATAGTCGTCTACACCATTAAATGTTATTTCTCCAGCATGATGATATTCTCTTTTACCATATTGAGCATATAAAGTTACTACTCCATTTGGTACATTAGTAAGGTTCATTACTCTTTCCCCTTCTTCATATCTAGTACCAGATCCATCTGCTGAAGTATTCCAACTATCGAAGATATATCCTTCTTTACTAAATCCAGACATAGTTAAGTTTTCTCCAACACTATATATAAGTTCTTGATCTTCCATCGTACCAGTACCACCATTAGCATCGAAGTGAACAGTATAGTGCGGAGCATCTACCCATTGAGCATATAAAGTTACAACTTCATCAGTACCACCTAAGCCACTAACTGTAGCGCCATCTTGATAACTAGTTCCAGTACCATCTGGGCTAGTATTCCAATGACTAAATTTATACCATGTTCTTTCAAAAGTATTAGAAGTTAATTCACTTGGTCTATTTAATCTCATTTCTTGATCTAACATCATACCAGTACCACCATTAGCATCGAAGTGAACAGTATATGTCTTAGGATCAGTTATCTCAACTGTCATATCTGATAATGTACCCTTAAAGTAACGATATACAGTATTATTATTTAAATTATACTCAGCACCAAATGTTGCATAAATATCGAAGTAACTATTGAAACCATCAAAGTCATTAAATTGAATGAATGTTTCCCCACCATCAATACTGTAAGATAAAATACCATCTTCACGTTTTAAAACAAATGACATACCAACTTCAAAGTCACTAACAGTCCTTGTCAATCTACCACCATAAGTATTATTATCATTCTTAACATTTGCAACAATTTGGAAATCTCTTATTTTATTATCAGTATCATATCTAAACATTGTACCTGGGAATATTGGCCTATTTTCATATAAGTCTGAGAATAATACAGCTCTAGCTTCTCCGCCAACACCTTGGTTAGCATCCATAGCATCTAAAGTAAATCTAACAATGAAATTTTTGTCAGCGTTTTCTGTACTAAATAATGCCATCTCAGTATCCAAGTAATTTGTACCATCAAATATTTCTTCATCATCATGGAAATATACTTTAGTCCACTTAGCATATAATGTTATATCTCCAGTAGGTACAAAGCTTTCATTTACTTTATTAACAAACTCAGGTTCTTTATACCATCCTAAGAATTTATATGCATATGTACAGTTACGATCATCATAACTTCCTTCACTTAACTCACAATCATCTCGAGTTACAACTGGAATTTCACCAATTGGTGATCCAGGTTCTATATCTCTAGATGCAATAGCTGGAGCACCTCCATTAGTATCAAATTCGACAATATATGGCGTACCATATATTGGTTTAATTGTTACATTTTCTGTCATCGTAAATGAATGACCCAAATCAATTGATCCATCAGACCATTTCATAAATGGTCTTCCTTGAGAATCAGTTTCATCAGCTAACAAATAAATATTTGTTCCATAATAATATTCTCCAGAAGGAGTTGTTGTATTAACATAATCTTCATTTTCTATAGTAAGTATATATTTTTCTCTTTCATATAAATACTCAATTGTTGTAGTCTCAAAACCAATAACAAAAGTTTGTAATTCTGGTTGTTTAAATCCAGTATAACTTCTTCTAAAATCTTGTGTTATCTCTGTCCCAATAAGTCCTGATCCTTCATCATTTGGATCATCAATAATAGTATATTCTCCATTTAAATCCATTTGTTTATGAATAACAACATAATCACTTTCACTTTTAATAGTAATAGTATTTGTTTGAGTATCAGTATCTCCTATATAAGCATCAACTTTATTTACAAAGAAAAATGATGAAACAAAAAGCACAACAAAAAGTAACATTTTTTTCATGTTTCATCATCTCCTTTACACTCTATTCTCTATTTAGTATATCATAAAAAAAGATAGATTTCTCTATCTTTTTTATTTATATATAGCTTCTAAATACATACTAGAATCTACTTTAATCGTATCTCCAGGTTGATAATACTTATTATCACTATGATTATACCAATACTTAAATCCGTTTGTTTTCTTAGGTGTTGGTACTTTATAAGTACTTCCTTCTACCATTTGATGAGATTTATCACTAGGATTAACATCATCACTAGTAGTTACCATCCATAAGTAGTTACCTGCACTATTTCTTTGAGGAATAACTTTCTTATCATTATCCATTAAGTAATTATTAAATAAGTCATTCATTTCTTCTTGAGTAATCATATTATTCTTAACTAAGTATTTTAATTCTCCTAGTCTAAACACTTTAAATAGATAATGATCTAAGTATGAGAAGTCTTCATAAGTATATAAATCTTGTCTAACTATATCAGCTATCTGCCACTTCAAGTTTCCATCAAATCCCATGAAGTTAGAAATATTATTATAAATCTCATATGTAGTTAAAACATTATTAGTAATTAAGTTAAAGTATCTTGAAGAAATAACATGATAATACTTAATATTCTTTTCAACTACTTCAATATTAGTTACAGTAACATAACTTATACCATTCTTAAGGTTAACTACTTTGTCACCTACTTTAAATTCATCAGAATTAATATTAACATATTTATTTCTAGTCTTACTGAATATACTATGGTTACCAACAACTTTTAATTCACTACCATCACTAAATGATACTTTAGTATAAACATCAGAAGTACCTGCTTTTTCAATCCATGCAGCATATTCATATCCATATGTTCCAGTATCATGATTCCATACTTTTAATAAATCATTATATTTAATATCTTCGATCTTTTTATAAGAACCATCCCATAACATTATTAAAGTTCCTTCTGGTAAACACCAGTTACCTGTTGAAACATTAATATCAATTGGACCATCAACATTCGGAATAGTTAAAGTTCTAGTACTTCCACTTCCAGACAATGTATAACCAGTTCCTTCTCTAAGAGTTCTATTATTCATTGTAATAGTTACTCCTGTGAAATATGAAGCACCATTTAATTGGAATGTAGCAGTAAATGTTTCACCTTCTTCGATAGTTGCTGGACCATTGTGTGTATAATTGTTTCCTCTGTATTGTACGGCAAAAGTTTGAGCCCATTTTGCTTTAACACTTATATTACCAGTACTACCTTGAGTTACAGTGTATGGTAAAGAACAATCATTACCAACACACCAACCCTTAAATGTTTCACTTCCCTTTGTAGGAGTTGGTAAATCAAATGTTGATGTCATACTCGTATAAGTAGTTTTAGGATCATTTAATGTTCCACCATCTAAATCATATGTAATTGTATATCTATTTAAAGTATAAACTTCATCAATTAATGTATTACTATGAACAGTATAAGTACTATTAGTATATAAATTATTATTAACAAAATATTCTACTTTACTATAATCAAGATTCATTAAGGTCCCACCAACATTAACACTAGTTCCATCAAATACTCTTTCGCTAGTATTAGCTTTAGCAGTAACTCTATTATCACTCTCATCTATATAGTAATAATAACGATCTACTGTATATCTATTAGCAAATTTAAAAACATTACTATATGAATTAGTATTAATTAAATATCCATATATCTTAGGCAAACTAAAGATTGCTAGAAATAGTAATGCAATAATTACTTTAACAGTATTTTTTTTCATCTTTTAGTTCACCTCCATTTTTATAATTTCTAACAAATTAACCTACTATACTAAAAACATCTATTAATGTTTGAGGATCATCACTATGACCATTGCCTGTATTATCACCCTCTGCTTGTACCGCCAAGCCATTAATTACTAATTCAATACTAGAAGGTAATTGATCAATTTGCTCATCGGTTAAACTAGCAACTGTAACACTATCAAATAATGTAGGTGTACTAGCACTTGGTGCTAACGAAGTAGCCGTTGTAGATGTTCCATATACATATGATGCAGTTCCTTGTCCATAAGAACATTGAACAGGGCCATTTATAGAAGTCCATCCACTATTTACTGTAAAAGAAAATACTGGTATATTACCTACACATGGCATAGTTACATCCATAAACACATAAGCATTAGTATTTCCCGTATTTGTAAGTTTAGGATCTTTAGGTAATACTTGACCAGGTACAACATTCAAAGCATTTGCTGCAACCCAATGTGGTTCAGTTAGTTCTATATCAACATTACCAAAAGTAAATATATTAGATTTAGAATCTGTATCAATCAAATAAGCCATCGTAGAACCTACTACAAGTAAAAACAATAACATAAAGCCAGCTATAAACATTTTATTTCTATTCATAATCAATTCACCTCAATTGACACAATTGTGCAAAGCATTGTTGACATATCATATTATTATCTATAATAATTATATCATTGAAGAAATAAAAAAAGACGGGAAATACCACGCCTTTTTTAAAGTTTACACTAATATGTACATTGACATTATTTACTTTTTTTTGGATGTCTACTTTCTAACATATCCCAATCACTTATTGCTAGAACATCTTTATTCTTCTTTTTCTTAGGATCTCCCATCATGAAACCTATAACAAATAAGACAATTACAAATGTTCCTAGAATAATTTTTCCTTTTGTCGTTTGAATCGTTTTTACAACATAACCAGCAAAAGGAACTGATCCAATATTCTTGCCAACATAATTCGAAGCCGTAGTAACTACAGCATCATTAGCATCGTTAGAATCTCCCTTAGTTACAATACCATCTTCTGTTATTTCTACAGCTCGGTGCGTAACTAAAGTCCCATCGGCCATCTTAAAAGCAATAACATCGCCTTGTTTAATGTTTTCATATTTAACATGCTCATTAATGAAACACAAACTGCCAGTTGGCACTTTTGGTTCCATTGAACCTGATAGAACAACATAAGGTGTTATACCAATAGCGTATAACACCACAAATATCAAACCTATAACAATAATTAAAGTTGTTGTAACATTAATTATTTTGTTTAGTATTTTCATTATCTATTAACTAAAATTTGCAGCAGTCCATACAGCACTTGGTGCAGTAGCTGTTAAGCCTTCTGATTGAATTGCATATCCAGTTACAACTACATCAGTACTTGTTGGTTTATTAGTTCCATCCCAATCAGCTTTTAATGTTAAAGAAGTAAACAATGCTGGTGTTGTAGCGTCAGCTGATAAAGCAGTCATAGCTGTTGAAGAACCATAAGCATAAATTCTTGTAACTTTACCATTTGAACAAGAACCATCAGTCATTAAATACCATGCGCTATTTGTATTACTTGTATAAGGGAATAATTCTACTCCTGTTGCAGCAGTTGTACATGGAGATTCTACCTTCATAAATACATAAGCTGAATTTTTTGTTGATAGATTATGTATTTTTGGATCTTTACCTGCTGTTTCACCTGGCATCATGTCAGTTGCAACATCTTTTCCAGCTGGTGTATTTCCTTGAGCTGTATTCCAAGCTGGTTCTTGAATTTCAATTTTTACATCACCAATTGTGAATGTATTTGTAGTTGTCTTAGTATCAGTAAAATAAGCAACTGCTCCACCAACGATTAAAACTAGTAATAATACTATAGCTGCAATAATTGTTTTTTTCTTATTCATAACTCTCTCCTCTTTCTATTTATTTTCTATATTTACAGTATCTTTCTTATCTATCAATAGGACTACTATAAATCCTATAGCAGATATTAAGAATACTGTTATAGACAAATCGAATTTAAGATCCCATGTATGTGGGTTTTCTTTTTGTTCTCCTAATACATCCATCGAGAACACCCACGTAACATCTGTTAAGATCTTACTAAATTCATTATCTAATGTTTTTGGTAAGTATATTTCAAACGAATAATTTTCGCCTTCACCATTACCAAACATTCCTAAATTAAACCTTTCATTATCATTTAGGTTAGTATCATAATAAATTGTTCCATCACTTTTCTTGACCACTAACTTAATATTCTTTAATAATTCCTTTTGATTTTCATCTAAATCATCAGTTTTTATTTCCAAATAGAATTTAGCCACTTTATTACTGTCATTAAATATTTTTACTTCTTCTAATTTTTCATCTCCAGGTAATAAATTACCTAAATCATCAAAGAAGCCATCATCTAAAGTGATATAATTATTTGCATTATTTTCAAATATAACAGTGGATTGACCAGAATTGTTAATATCATAAGTTCTATCAACACTCTTCTTGATTTCTACACTATCCCAGTCCCCATCAAAATTCCTTGATTGGATAGCCTCCACTACTATATTAATAATAACATCTTTTCCATAATCTGTGTTAGATAAATTACTAGGTATTGACACGCCATTAAAAAGTTCTATTTCTTCTTTTTTATTTAACACTGCATCATAATAGTAATAATCACCTTTTTTAGTCCAGTTTTTATACTCTCCACCTAGTACATCTTCCACATTATATGTTTTATTATTTATCGTATAAGTTAACTTAGCTCTTATATAACATTCAATGCCTTGATTTTCCACTTTTGGTATTAAATCAACTTGTTCCCCAGGCATTACCGCTTTGCCGTCTTCACTGAATGCTTCTCCTGCACTATTGTATTCATTTATTTTTATTTCTACAGCAGAAGTAGATACTAAACTATCTCTACTATTAATAATTTCATTACTTAATGAGTATATTCCAGAAATACACATTATAACAAAGAATGCTAATCCTAAAAGGAATAACTTTCTTCTTCTATTCAATACGAAACCACCTCCGTACTATATCATATTAATTATACAATAAAAAAAGAGTTATATAAACCCTTTTTTATTTAATCCTATATGCTTGTACAACAAGTCGATCTTTATTATTATCATGGCACGTAGATAAAGTAATTATTTCTTTTACTCCCTCTAAATCTTCATCAAAATCAATTTCACTTCTTTTTTGAAAAACTTCTAATACTTCATTAAAATCATCAAAATTATTTTCAATATAAATATCATCACTAGGTGCTTCAAATACACTAAATATTTGATATACTCTATTTTCTTTTCCTATTACCAAAGTAATTTTACCAGTATGATTCTTATAGAACTTTTCCTTCATCAACTTATCTATATCACCAAACATAATCTTATCTTTACGATGATGGCCATATATAATGATGTTTTGATCAGTTAAACTATTATTACTATCCATAAATATCCAACCAGCAGCACTCTTATCTCCTAAATAGTTATGATTTAAATAATAATTGTTATTACCACGTTGAACAACTGGATAATTAATATTTGTTCCATCAACTATTAACCAACCAACAGTATCATCGTTATAAAATTTAACATCATCATCTACTAAATAAAGAATCTCTTCATCTCCAGTTTCAAATTCTCCTAATAATTCGCCATAAGTATCCATTATTCTTTCAACTTCTTTTTTATCATTATGCCAACTGAACAAAACATTAAGACTTAAAACAATTAATATTAAAAATCCTATCTTTAATACAAATAATACTTTCTTTTTCATTTAATCCTCCTTAATCTTAAAGAATTAAATACTACACATAAACTACTTATCATCATAGCAGCACTAGCTATCATTGGATTAATACTTAAACCAAAGTTTTTAAATACTCCAATAGCTATTGGTATCATACAAATATTATATATAAATGCCCAGAATAGATTCTCTTTTATTATTCTAATCGTCTTCTCACTTATCTTATATAATTCAATAATTTTCTTTAAATCATCTTGCATTAAAATAACATCACTACTATTACCAGCTATATCAGTTCCACCAGAAACAGAAACACCAACAGTAGCTTTAGAAAGTGCTAAAGCATCATTAATTCCATCACCAACCATCATAACTTTATGGCTAAAATGAACTAACTCACTAATATATTTTTCTTTGTCTTGAGGCATTACATTACTAATAACTTTCCTAATACCTACACTATCAGCAATAACTTTAGCAGCCGTCTCATTATCTCCAGAAAGTAATACCACATCTTTTTTCATTTTTAATAATTCTTTAACCGTATCATAAGAACTTTCTCTTATAATATCTCTAACTCCTATTAAACCTATTACTTTTTTATCTTCAATAACATAAACAATAGTATTTCCATCATTAACTAACTCTTCTTCATCATTTAAGTATTCATTATCTACTTTAACTTTACTAAATACTTTATTATTACCAACAAAATACTTGTGTTTACCAATCATTCCCGTAATACCAATACCTTCTAAATTTTTAAAATTAGTAACTTTATCTTCACCAGTATTAAAAGCTTTACTAATTGGATGAGTACTATTCTTTTCTAAACTACCCACTATCTTAAGTAATTCTTCTTCACTATAATCTGAATAATTATTAATCTTATTAATTCTAATATCTCCATAAGTTAAAGTACCAGTTTTATCAAATACTACTGTATCACACCTATAAACACTCTCTAACGTTTCACTTGTCTTAATTAAAATACCTTTTCTAGCACTAGTACCCTCAGCTACCACTATTGCTAGTGGTGTAGCCAAACCTAAAGCACAAGGACAAGCTACTACTAAAACTGTAACAAAAGAAATAATACTTTCATTAAATGATTTGCCAATTAATACATATATCCAAAAAGTAAATAATGCTATAACAAAAATACTAGGTACAAAAATACTTGCTACTTTATCAACTATTCTTTGTAATTTCATTTTAGTATTACTAGCTTCTGCCACTAATCTAACTATCTCCGAAATAGTTGAATTAGGTCCTATACCTTCAGCTTCATATTCAACATATCCATCTAAATTAATTGAACCAGCTAATACTTTATCTCCTTTTTCTTTTTTAGAAGGATTAGATTCTCCACTAATAAAAGACTCATCAAAATAAGCAGAACCCGAAACTATAACACCATCTACTGCAATTTTCATACCTGCCTTGCAAGCTAAAATATCTCCTTCTCTTACTTCATCTATTGTTACTTCTTTTCCACTTTTAAGTGTTGCACTTTGTGGTGTAATAGTAACTAATTCTTTTAAAGACTCTTTTGTTTTTTCTTTACTTTTACCATCTATATATCTTCCTAATTTAATAAAGAAAATAATCATCGCAACTGATTCGAAATATAAATGATTAACATCTCCTCTTATTAAATTAACTAAACTATATATAAAACTAGCAATAACTCCAACACTAACTAAACTATCCATATTAGGATGAGTTATTTTTTTAACACCACTAATTAATATATCTATTCCATAAATAATAAATGGAATACTAAAAACTAAACATATAATTCCATATAAAATTGGATTACTATGATTTAAATGATGTATCTTTATCATATGTCCCATACTAAATAACATAAAGATAACAATCAATAACAAAAAACCAATAAGATAATACTTGCTATTATCTTTTTTGTTTTCTACTTTTTCTTCATAAATACCAGCATATTTATAACCAGATTCCTTAATAAATCTAGCCAAATCATCTATATTAACTTTATTAGGATCATAATTTACCAATGCTTGAGCCATAACCAAATTAACACTTGCTTCCACACCATCTTGTTTGTTTAAATACTTCTCTACTCTATTAGAACAAGCACTACAACTCATACCATCTACTTTAAGAATTACTTTCTTCATAACAACCCTCCATCACTATTATACCATAGCAATTTTTGACAAAATCAAAAAAAAAATATAGTATATATGGTCCCAATTGTGAGAAAGGGGTTGATCATATGGCAAAAAAAGAAGAAAAATCTTTTTTTACAGAATATGGTACCGTTTCCTACTTTGGCAAAGATTACTTTCTTTCAGACTTTATTGAAAAGTTTGAAATAGAAGAAATCAAATATGACGAAATAAATCATTGCTTTGAAATCACAGTAGTTGACGATGATGAAATATGGGTTGAGTATACAGTCTATAAAACAATAAAACTATATCTAAGCGATGAACAACTAGAACAAATGGAAAACGGAATCATGGACAATGACATTCAAACACTTATGGGAAAGATAAAAAAAGAAAAAAAAGCATTAGTTCTTAATCCAAAAGAACAAATTGATAGAGAGGTAACAAATACAGGTAAATATCCTACAGATCCAGATGAATTAATACTGTATGCAGAATATTTACAAGAACAACTAAAAGAAACAAAAGCACATTTAACAGGCAATATTAGAAAAGCAAGTTTACCTTTTGTTTTTGCAATTATAAGTATTGCTAGTATAACTAATGCTATTGCTACAAAAGATAATACTTCTATCAACTTGGTTTTTAAAGTTCTTACAGGTGCAAGTTCATATTTATGTGGAAGATCATTTATATTATTTGGTAGTGCATTTAAAGAGGCTAAAGATGATTACAAAGAGTATAAAATGCTTTATTATAAATTACTTAAATTAAGACTAAAACTTGAGCAACTTGGTTTATTGAAAAAAGGACAGTCTATTAAAGCTCTCCCTAGTGTTGAAGACGAACGTATCCGTGGTAATAATTCCAACGGAGAAGAATTCTTCGACAGTTTTCTTTATGAAGTAAATGAAGAATCTAATAGCATAGATATATGCAATGAAGAAATACTAAGAATATAGGGGGACTGGTAAATGGAAATAAATGTAATATTGAATGATTTTGGTTTTCTTTCAACAAGTAGTAAAGAATATACTTTACTTGATTTTCAAGAATACTTTGAAAAACACATAGACTCAGTAAAAAGTTTCGTCTACGATGAAGTAAACATGTGTTTCATCATTGATATTGTTCATAAGCATGATAAAAGAAGATATATAATTGATTTAACAGATGAGCATAAAGAATTACTATCAAAAGGAAAAGCTGATGAAGATGTCTTAATCCTAATGAAACTTATAAGAAAATTTCATATAGAAAAAAGAAAAGAAGAAATAATTAAAACAACAAGAGACACTGGTAAAATCCCAACTGATATTGACGAAATCAAAGTGTATGGAGAATACTTAGAAGAACAACTAAAAGAAACAAAAGCAAATATAAGACTTTGGTGTAGCACTTTATCAATACCTGTAATTCTTGGAATTTTAACTCAAGCTTCTTGTCAAAACGGAACCATTCCTTTTTTACTAAACGATAACCCAACTTTAACTGTTTTTTTACTTACAATAGCTAGTATGTTTGGATTTTATTTAACTTTAGGTAGTGCTTATGTAGTCTACTTTGATCATGAAGAATCTACATCCGCAATTACTGATTTAAAAAGAGAGTTAAAAGAATTCAAAAGAAGATATCTTAAACTAATTAAGTTAAAACTTAAATGTGAGCAACTTGGTTTATTAAAAGAAGGACAATCTATTAAAGAACTTCCGGTTGCCGAAGAAGATAACTTTACTTATGAAGTACCTTCTACAATGAAGATATAAGGGGGACTGGTAAATGTATATTAATGAATATGAATTAATAAAAATAATGTTAACCGATTATGGTTTTCTATCAGACGGATATGAAGATTTCTCAATCTACGATTTCCAAAAATACTTTGAAAACAATATAGATTCAGTAGAAGAATTTGTTTATGATGAAGTAAACATGCTCTTTTATCTTTATGTTAATTATAATCATAAGAAAAAAGTATACTTAATTAATTTAGCAGACGAACATAAAGAATTACTAGCAGAGGGAAAAGCCGATGAAAAAATATTAATATTAATGAAACTTTTAAGAAAAGTTCATATAAAAAAAAGAAAAGAAGAAATAAGTAAAAAAGCAATGACTACTGGTAATAGCCCAACTGATTCAAAAGAACTAATACTATATGCAGAATATTTACAAGACCAACTAAAAGAAACAAAAGCACATTTAGCAAGAGATATTAGAGGAGTAACTTCACCTATTATATTTGGTAGTATAACGTTAGGTTCTATATTTGCATATGCTAGTTCACCAAACGACAGTGGTGCTTTATCTTTCACTATTTTTACAATATCCTATCTTGCATTTATTTATTCATCCTCCAAACATTGGTTTTTTTATCAAACTCTTAGAGACGTAATAAAAGATTACAAAGAATATCAAATGTTTTATTATAAATTACTTAAATTAAGAATAAAATGTGAACAACTTGGTCTATTAAAAGAAGGTCAATCTATTAAAGAACTTCCGGTTGCTCCTGAAGACGACTTTACTTATGAAGTACCTTCTACATTGAAGATATAAGGGGGACTGGTAAATGGATACTAAAGAATATAATGTATTATTAACTGACTATGGTTTCATTGCTTTTTCAGATATAGAATATTCTATATACAAGTTTAAAGAATATTTTGAAAAAAATATGAATTCAGTACAAGATTTTACATACGATGAAGTAAACATGCAATTCACACTAGTTGTTGATTACGACAAAAAAAAATATGAATATACAATAAATTTAGCAAACGATCATAAAAGATTACTAGCAGAGGGAAAAGCCGACGAAGATGTTTTAATATTAATGAATTGTGTTAAAAAAATACATAGAGAAAAAAGAAAAAAAGAAATAGTTAAAACAACAAGAACCACGGGTGATAGTCCAACTAGCGTTGAAGATATAAGACTATATGCAGAATACTTACAAGAACAACTAAAAGAAACAAAAGCACACGTAGTAACTGCTTGTAGAATTTTATCAATACCTGCTATATTAGTATGCCTTTCAAAGCTTGGCTTTAATATTGCTGGAATGATGGACTCAAATAATCATTTTTTCCTTGCAGTGCTATTATACATGGCTAGCTTTGTTGGATTTTTATTTTCTTTTCTATCTTTTGGTGTACTTTACATTAAATATGAAGATGGGCCATTAGGACCTATTTATTTAAAAAATAGTTATAATGAATATAAAGATCAATATCTTAAACTAGCTAAATTTAGACTTAAATGTGAACAACTAGGTTTATTAAAAAAAGGACAATCTTTTAAAAATCTACCTGCTGCTGAAGAAGATGACTTTACTTATGAAGTACCTTCTACAATAAAGATGTAATAAAAAAAGACACTTATGTGTCTTTTTTATTGTTTACAATAATTAGGTAATTCCCCTCTTACTGCCATCATTGCACAATAAGAATAAGAATTATAATAATTATATTTAAGATTTAATCCTTTATTCCAATCATAGAAACTATATAAACCATTTAATTTCGTTTCATCAATTGCTTTCATTTTATTATTATAACTACTAATAGATTTAGTATTCTCATCAATCTTAGTATTAATACTAATATCACTATCCATTAAATCAACAATATCTCCTTTTATAGTTTCTAATTCTGTATTAATATTACTTATTTTATCTCCCGTACCATCATCAGTATTTAAAACTTCCATTATTCTATCATTAGTATTACTTAAAGCATTATACTTATTTTCTAATTTATTTAATTTTTTAGTTAATACTAATGAACTAACAGAAGATAATAATAAACACACTAAAAGTAAAACAATAACTATTATTACTAATATATTCTTATTAAACTCTTTACCCTTTTTCTTAACTTCTTTAACTATATCTTTCTCTTCTTTTTTTAGTTTTTTAGTTTCTTTCTTTATATCTCTGTTTTCTTTTTTTAATCTTTTCTTTTCAATTTTTTCTTCTTTACTTAATCTTTTCATTAATTCTCATCCTCATAATAATAATCATCTTCATCTTCTACTTCATCAGAAAAATCAGTAGGTTCAATTAAATCTTTTTTTAACATTTCTTTTTCTGTATCCAAAAGTACTGTAAAAATAGTATCATCATCTAAATCATCTTTTTTCTTTTTATCATCAGTAAATAAATCTAAAAATCCCATCTTACTCTCCATCCTTTAAACTATCAAACATTTCTTTCATTGTTGGATTATTTCTTGTTAACTTAGTTATTGTTAAATCTTCTGCTTTACTATTAGCAAGTCTTAACTGATTTTCACTAGTAGTCAAAGCTGCTTTAACTGCTTCTAGTCTTTTAATAGCTTTATCTATTTCTTCTATAGCAGAATCAAAATTCTTTTTAGCACTATTAAAGTTTTTACTAAATCCTTCTTTAAATGCATTAATATTCTCTTCAAAATGTGTAATATCTATATTCTGATTACGAACTAATTCTAATTCTTTTCGATATTCTAAAGACTTATTAGCTAAATTCCTTATTAAAGTAATCAATGGAATAAAAAATTGTGGTCTTATAACATACATTTTTGGATATAAATGAGAAACATCTACAATTCCATCGTTATAGTATTCATTATCCATCTCTAGTAATGAAACTAATACCGCATATTCACAATCCTTTTCTTTTCTATCTTTATCTAATTCTTTTAAGAAATCTTCATTCTTATGTTTAGTACTAGTTTCATCAGCTTCATTTTTCATTTCAAACATAATTGAAACTATCTCATTATGATCATCATCATAATCACGGAAGATAAAATCTCCCTTAGATCCCGTTTTAGCATCATTATCTTTTTCAAAATATGCATTAGGAAACAAAGGTCTTAACCTATTAAACTCTGTACTACAATGTTTCTCTAAAGATTCACCTATCATCTTTGTTGATTGTCTAGCCTTAAAATCTTTATAATATGCTATTTGTTCATCTTTATCTTTCAGTTTGTTTTCATAAGACTCTTTAGTCTCTTTATTCTTTATTTCTAATTCACTAATCTTTTTATCTGCTTCAGAAACAGCTTTTTGTACTTCAAGTTCACTCTTACTTTTAGCTAAATCAAGTTTACTTTTTAAATCAGCTATTTCTAATTCTTTTTTGTTTAAACTATTTGTTAATTCTTCTTTTAAATGTGCTTCAGCTAACTTAATAGCATTTTCTTTATCTTTGGTATATTGTATTTCTCTAGAATTAATTTCTTTTTCAAATTCACTATTTCTTATTTGCCTTACTATTGATTCATAATCACCTTCATCTATTTGAAATACTTTACCACAATTAGGACATTTTATTTCATTCATAATATACCTCCTAAATCAACTTTATTATACCATAATAAAAAGGAAACATTGTTTCCTTTTATAATCATTAATAACTACTATGTGATCCACCTGTACTTGTATTTGCTGAAGCACCATTTCCATTTGTTGGTGAATTAGAAGTACTATTTCCATGGCCTTGGCCACCACTTGAATGTCCTGAATTATTACTTCCATTTGTTGGTGAACTTGAAGTACTATTTCCATGACTTTGGTTACCACCATAATGTCCTGAATTATTACTTCCATTTGTTGGTGAACTTGAAGTACTATTTCCATGGCCTTGGCCACCACCATAATGTCCCGAATTATTTCTTCCATTTGTTGGTGAACTTGAAGTACTATTTCCATAGCCTTGGCCTCCACCAGAATGACCTGAACCCATATTACCATTATTTGTATTAATGTTAATGCCGATACCACCAGACATTCCAATTCCAGAATGTACTCCGTTAGCTATTCCGCTACCAATACTATTACCTAGACTACCTCCACTTGATATACCTATACCATGTCCAATAGTATGGTCTCCACCACTAATCAAACTACCACCAGGAGAACTTCCTTGTCCAACACCATGAGCAATATTACCAGCAATTGCACCAGTGGAATGACCAACTCCATTTCCATAGCCACCAGTAGAGAAACCATGTCCTACTCCATTAGCACCGGTACCATAAGATCCTCCAGTAGAAAAACCATGTCCTATATTAGTTCCACCCGAACTAGATGATCCTCCACCATTAGACATTCCCACATTACCACCCGGTATAAATCCTCCGGTTGGTGGAGTATAATGAAACTCCATCACTTGTGGTTCCCCTTGATTTATTGTTGGTCCACCACCTGGAATAAATCCTCCAGTTGGCATTCCAAAACCATCAGGTAATGTTATATTTTGTGGCCCATCTTGTGTCCCATGATTTATGGTTGGTCCACCACCTGGTATAAATCCTCCGGTTGGATTACCAACTCCTGGAGGCAATGTTATTTCTTGTGGCCCATCCTGTGTTCCATGAATTATTGTTGGTCCACCACCTGGTATAAATCCTCCGGTTGGATTACCAACTCCTGGAGGCAATGTTATTTCTTGTGGCCCATCTTGTGTTCCATGATTTATGGTTGGTCCACCGCCTGGTATAAACCCACCTGTTGGTGGAGTATAATGAAACTCCATTATTTGTGAATCTCCACCTGATGACTCTGCAACATTAGATCCAGCATCTAAACTAAGATCTACATCTTCTGACTCAACATTATTGGCAAACCCAGTACCAGCAGCTGAAGAACCATGGTAAATACCATTAGCTCCTCCAGAACTAATACTACTATTTGTACTTACATTCGTAGAAGAAGAACCAAAATCATAGTGTTTTCCACTACCTCCATATATTGCCATAAGAACACCTACTCTCTCTTTAATTATACAAAAAATGTAAAACTTATAAAATTTTTTATAGACTTATTTTCCGTTTTATTTACAAAAAAAAGAGCATTAGCTCTTTTTTATTCTTTTTTTTCATCAGCTGCTTCTATAGTTGTTTCTTCTTGTTTTCTTGCTTTTTTATTCTTTCTATTAACAAGAATAATTGTAGCAATAGCTCCTAGAGCAAAGGCACCAGCTCCAACAACACAAACAATTACAATCGTTTTTGTATCGATTTTGCTTTCTTCTTCCTCGTCATCTTCTTTAGATTCTTTTTTCTCTTCCTTTGGTTCCTCTACTTCTTGTTTTTTCTCTTCTTCATCTTCAAATTTTTCATCATTATATATTATATTGTCAGTAACAATCCAACCTTTTTGACCATCATATTCTACATAAATCAATGCTTTTGCATCAGGATCATATTCATCTTCAATATAGTTTTCACTATATATTTTCATTTTTCCATCTTTTGGAATTGTTCCAACCTTTTTCTTCATATTAGGTTTTTCATACATAACTGCTTCTTTAGTTACATTTCCGGTAATATTTCTTCCATATACTACAAATCTTGAGTCTTTAAACCAATTAAAGTAATCTTTACAATTTTTATATTCTATTAATATATCTCCAGTCCACATATCTGTATACCATGTATCTTTAAGTACTGTATTAGCAGGAACTTTTCCACAAGTTAGTTCAATATCATCAGCTAGTACATAATCTCCACCAGAGAATAATACAGTTCCTTCTAATGTTAAAACCCATCCTTTTATATCTCCAGTATCTACATAAATATAACCAGATTCATCAATTTCATATTTATATGTTGCCTCTGTACCTTTCTTTAATGTACCAACTGTTTCATAAGCTACAGATGGACCTTTTTTTACTTCAACGCCTTCTTTAGCTTCTACTCTAATCTTTTGTTCTTTATCAAGTTCAATAATACCTTCTCCATTAGGTTTTACTTCTTTTTCTAATGGTGCTACATCACTAGCTTTAACAAAATAATAACCGCCGCCTTTATTAAATGCTAAATAAACTTCACCATCATCAGTCGATTCAAATTCAATTTTAACTTTATCATCTTTATTTAAATGACCTTTTTTCTCCCAATTCCAATCATTATCTTGCTCATAATAATCAGCACCATCTACCTTAATAACAACAGCTTCATAAGTTCTTACCATTGGAGCACCCATATCTGCTTTAGCAATTAATGGCATAAATAATAAAAATAATAATACCAATAAACTAACTTTCTTTTTCATTTTCAATCTCCTTTTTTCCTTCATTTATTTCTTCAGTATTTTTATCTATCTGAGCTTTTTTCTTCTTCTTTTGATTTACTACAATAATAATTATAACTACTATTAAGGAAAGAACTGCATAAGCAATAAATACTTTAGTTAAAAAGCTTCGAAAAATCTCCGATTCCCTTCTTCGATCTTCTTCTATTTTAAATGGAGAAGCGACATCCGCTCTAACTATTATTGGCACAACAAGATAAAACAGTATTACAAATGAATTAATTATTTTTTTAATCTTTTTTTTCATTTTTTTTCTTCCTATTCAATAAAATTAATGTTGTTATTGCTCCTAGTGCAAAAGCAACGCCTCCAACAACACAAGCTAGTACAATTACATTAGTATCTTTTTCTTCATCTTCATCATCGTCCTTATGTTGTTTCTTTTCTTTTAAATCTCTAACATAAGTTGCATCTTCTTCTAAGTCTACTTCTAGCCATCCTTTATCTTTTCCTACTTCAACATAATAATAATCATCAATGTCATCAGATAAAACAGTAAATTCATCACCTTCACTAATTACTATTCTTTTATCATCATCAGAACGAAAACTTATTTCCTGATTTGCTTTATAAACTTTTTTTACTTCTGCTAATGTTGCAAAATCTAAATCTCCAACATCTACAGTAAATTTACAATTATCCTTATACTCTAACTCTGCTTCTTGATTAAACATCCCAGGAACCCATACGTCTTTAAAAACTGTACTCTTAGGAATTGTTCCACATTCTCCACTATTAATAGATTCATATGTAATTATATCTCCAAGACCATACATTAAACCTTCTTCGTTACCCTTTATCCAGCCTTTAACACCTTTGTAATCTACATATATATAATTTGAAGATGGAACTAAATATCTAAATGTTGTTTCAGCTTTTTTTAGTTTACCAGCTTCTGGAAAAGATTCAGCTGGTCCTTTTCTAACAATAACTTCATCAGTAATCTTTATTTTATTATCTTCACCAGTATCTAAAACATTACTATTATCAGTATTAATCTCACCTACTGCAACAACATCTTTTTCTTTAACATAGATACCCTTCTTTTCATAGATACCATATAAGAATCTTTCACCATTATATTTTGCATCAAATTCAATTTTTATTCTTGTTCCTTTATCCAAGTGTCCTGAAGGATTACCATCTTTAGCATCTATATAATTATAATAATCTATCCCCTCATCTTTAACAACTTCAACTTCATATGTTATAAAATCAGGTCCAATTGCATCAGCAAGCACTAAAACTGGTAAAAACAATAACAAACTTAATAATAATTTAATCCCTTTTTTCATCTTACTTTTTCTTCCTTCCACTAATATAAAATGATAACAAACATCCTCCAACAGTAACAACTAATATTACCGGAATGATTATTGCTTTTACTTTTTCTTTTTTAGCATGTTTTACTGCTTTATCTTTAACTTCAAAAGTAGAAAAACTATCTAAATCAACCCAACCTCTAACTGAATTGTATTCTACATACCATCTATTCTTAGTTCTATCACCAGGAGAAGCAATACCAGTTCCATTACCATCTTCAAACTTTTGATAATAAACTGCTAAATTATTCAAAACTGTAAACTTAGGTATTGTATCAATTACTTTAGAATCAAACTCTGGTGTTTCATATAATTTAACTTTTTTGTTAGATACTAAATATTGATTAACCATTGATACCATTGATTCATCTTCTAATGATTTAACTATTGTTCTACAATCATTATACTCAACTAAAACATCATAAATATCAATAGCTTTTACCATTGGATGCTGAAATACTGTATTAACTGGTATATTACCACAAGTTGTCTTTATTTCTTTCGTCGTAATAAAATCTACATCACCAATAATAAATAGATTATTCTCTTTCGCATTAACCCATCCTTTTATATCATCTTTTTCAATATAAACATATGGATCATAATAATATTGATAAGTTATCTCATCATCTTTACTTATTGTTCCTACCTTTTTATAAGCTACACTAGGTCCACTATACACATCCATACTTTCACTAGTAATATATAGTTTATTTACTAAACCAGAATCCATTATATTATCAGCACTAACTAATACTTCTTCAGAAACTGGTTCTATATCTTTAAAAGCAACTTTATACATTTCTTCATCAATATAAGTTCCACCAGTATCTTTATCAAATTCTAAACTAATGAATATCTTATCATCTTTATTTAAATGAATCTTTTCTTTTCCATCTAAATCCGTACCTTTTTCTGAAGTAACTACTGCTTCAAATGGCCTTATTAAATAATCATCAGCAAATACCATTACTGGAAACAATAATAAACTAAATAACAAAACAATCTTTTTCATAATTCCTCCTATATAAATCTATTTATAACTTCTCCAATTAAATATGAACTAAGATTTAATATTAGTGACAATACATAAGGATTTATCTTTTTATATTTTAACACTTTATGATAAATAAATCCTTCTACTAATACTGCTAATACTTCTAAAACTCCTAAAGAAATATATCTTGCCTTAGGTCCATACCTTATCATTAAATATATTGGTAAACTAACTACTAATGGATTAGTTAAAACATTAACTAACAAAATATTAATAAAATCTTTTTTATCTCTAACTCCAACTATAATACCAACAATTATTTCAATAACTATTGTTAATAATAAACATCTAATCATTATTATTGGTAAATCATTAACTCTCATTTCTTCTTAAGTTCCTTAACTATAAAATATAATGTTAATAACATAATAATTATTATAGTAATTAGAAATATCCAAAAAATAATTTTATGATTACCAATAAATATCGGGTTAAAAACTATTTTCATTCTTTAACACCATCCTTCTTTAATACATATCCTAATGCTATTGAACATATAATAGATATAACTACAATTAAAATAATATTTATTTGCATTGTTAACTTAATAAAGAAAATTGGTGCTGTACCTAAAAATAAACCAATAGTTGTAATACCAAATGCTAAACCAGGAGTATTTTTAAGTACTGAAACTAAAATACCTAAAGTAATTGCCATGGTCATACTAAAAAACATTACACCTATTATGGAAACAATCATTAAATTATCACCGAAACACAAAAATGGTATAGCAATTAGTGTTGATCCTATAGCAACTTTTCTAATTCCAATTTTATCAGAAAGAATTCCACCTAATGCTTTACCAACACCCATTGTAAAGAAAAATATGACGTTTTGAATAACTGTTTTATTCCAACTAGTTGGAATACCATATCCTAAATAACCTCTAACTATAACTACTAAAAAAGCTATTAAAACAACTAAACCAGGCTTAATATCTTTTCTAACAAAATCATATTTTTTAGTATTACTCTTTTCACTTACATAATCATCAGCAAGTAAAACAAAAGGAATAATTGAAATAATTGGTATTAATAAAATTAAAGGACTAATACTAGTTCTAGCAAGTAATCTTCCACTAATAACACCAAAAGATCCTCCAGCAACAAATATTGCTGGTGGAGCAAGTTTACCATTACCTGTTTTTAAAGTATTCTCTGCTCCTGCAACATGTAAAAAACAATTTCCTAAACAAAGAATAACTAAAGAAATAAATACACTTACATCAGTTAATCCAAATAATAAATAAGCTATAAACAATAATACTGCACCAATAAGGCCCATTTTAATCTTAGGATACTTATCTGATACATAACCAATAATACTTTGTGGTACAAATGCTAAAGCATCATACATAAAAGGAATTAACCATACAACTAATGAATTATTAGTAATTCTAGATAGATAGAAAAAACAAACTACCTCTACCACAAAATGAATATAAAAATATAAATATCCAGTCACATTTTTCTCTTTCATAACTACTCCTACTTACTATTATTTGTCTTTACTGCAAAATCTATACAATCAATAATAGCAGTAATTAAATATAATAATTGCATATCATTATTAACATATTCTCTATCAATTAATTCATTCTCACCAATAAAGAACAAATGATTTTTTTCTGGTATTCTTAAATACATTTTATCTTTAATAAACGCTACTTCAAAACCATCTTTTGTTGCTGCATACATTTGCTTAAATACATCCATAACATTTTTATTTAATAATTCTTTAGCTTTTTCTTGATCATCAGCATAAACATTAAATAATTCTTCAAACTCTTTTGAATCCATTTCTACTTTATGTTTACAACCAATACCACGACCAAATAAACCTTCTTTAGTAATAGCTATTTTAGTTTCAATCTTATAACCTAAATCAACTTCTACAAAACAACCATTAAAAATTGTTTTCTTTTCTTTCACTACCCCTTGTTCATTACTTTCTTCTCTTAAATTAATATCCATTAATCTAACATCTTTTTCTTTATATTTCATGAAAGCTTGAACATAACAATCATCTCTATTGTACTTTTCATCATAACCAATACCATCATATATCTTTAAATAATTAAAATTATCATCGTTATAAATAGTTACATAAGAATAATACTTTTCTAATAAAAATCTTCCTATCTTCTCATTATATTTTTTTTGAAAAGACTCCATTTTTTTATCAGTAATATACTTAATAAAATACATTACTACTCCTATTCCAAGTACAGAAAAAACTATTAATATAATAACTCCAAAAATATTAAAATTACCTCTATCAATGATCATAATTAAAAAGTTAACAACAAATATTGCAACAATACATACTATTAAAGCTTTTTGTACTCTTTTAAAAAAAGCAATTTTTTCGAATTCAGCTTTTAATTCTAATTCAAATTTATCTTTAAGTTCTTGACATACTTGACTAATTTCCATACTCATTACTCCATCACTTATTATCTATCCAAATTATAACATAAAAAACAAATAAAAAAGTACCATAAGGTACTTATTTTTTATAATATTCTACTTCATTATCAAAACTATCTTTAATAATTAGTTTATCATCTTCTACTTTATACTCATATGTACTGCCTTTAGTATTACCTTCATAAGTAATAGTTACTTTTTCACCATCATCTTCATAAGTAAACTTCATTTCTGTTCCACCAGCAGTATAACTTCCAGTCATATCTTCATTAAACACATAAACAAAACCAGAATAATCCCAAGATCCAATTATTGGAGATTTTTTACTCTTTCCACATCCTACTAGTACTAAAGCAAACAAAATAATTGCTACAAAAAATAATTTCTTTTTCACACTATCACCTCTTAGTAGAATTATAACAAAACAACAATATATATACAAGAATCTAAAATTAATATATAATATGTTGCTAAGGGGCGATATAAATGATTAATAATAAAGACATAGATTCAATAGTTGACCTATTCATTAGTAATATTGGATTAAGGAGGTTTAATATGCTTAATGTTGAATACATTAACTCTATAATTAGAATGCTTAATCTAAGCATCAGAAGAACAGAAAAAGGTGAATATGAAATAACTGATTATACAGCTAATATCACTGACAAACTTAAATGTACTAACGATCAATATGAATATAATTTTATAAGAGATAATACAAATTATCACATATCAATTAATAAAGATAGCATCATAATAACAAATGACTTAAATGAATCAATCACCTTTGGTGATAAAGATTTTCAATATTGCGTAAAGAAAAGCAATCAAAGCGAAAACAAAGCTTTAATAACATTAGCTAATAATCAACTATCTTTTTATCAATCAAAAGAAATACCAGCAACTAAAGAAGAACACTATTATATAAGTATTAAAGCATTTGCATTGGGAAGAAATATTTCCTTATATAAAGTATCTGAAAGCATTGGATTAAATGGAACTCTAAAAAAAGATACTACTATAACAAATGATGAAGATGGATATCTAAGAACTGAAACTGAAAGATTCTATAATGAAGAAGGTAAATTAATAAATAGTAGTACTAATCAAGAAGAAATAGATTCTGATTACTATGATTATGTTATAGAAGACTTCGCATCACATGATTTTATTTTAATACTTCTAGATCGTCTAGAAACAATCATGCCAGGTATTACAAATAAAATGATTACTTACAACAATAATTTGGGAGCAGTATTAGAAAAAACTAATACTCAAAACTTAAGTTATTAAAAATAAAAAACACTATTAAGTGTTTTTTTTATTTATCAAAAACTTTTTTTGCTTCCTCATATTCTTTTTTTGAAAAGCAACATAGTTTTACATCAACATCATAAGTATATTCTTTAATAAATTTATTATATGCATTTAAACATTCCCTTGCTGATACCATAACTGGATTATCTAAATTACCACCAAAAATACCAGAACTAATTAAGGGAAATGCTATACTATGTAAATTATTATTCATAAGTACTAATAAAGAATTATAATAAGCAGCATTTAATTTATCAAATGCCTCTGGTGTTTTACTAAAATCAGGTCCAACTGCATGAATTATATGTTTAGTATTAGACATATGAAATGCTGGAGTAATAACAGCATCACCATCATTAAGTGGTGTCTTTATTTTACTACATGCTTCTTCTAATTCCTTATATCCATTTCTTCTAAATATTTCTCCACATACTCCACCACCAGAATATAAATATTTATTTGCAGCATTAACTATAGCATCTACTTCCTCTTCAACACACGAAGCTTGAATTAACTCTATTTTACTCATATACTTCACCACTAAGATTATATCATAATAAAAGACACTTACTCAGTGTCTTTCCTATAAATATTAATTTTATGTTCTATTTTCTCATCCTTTATTTTAGATGCTACTTCTTCTCCATAAATAACTAAAAAACATTCCTTAGCTTCTTCTAAACTATTGAATTTAAAACAAGTATCAATAGTAGTATCTAAAATAAAACCATTACTTAATATCCAATTATTATAGTCTCTAGTTCTATTATCTTTATCTCTTCCTCTAATAGTTTCAAATTCACTACCTTCACTATTTTCAACTAATATAATAGAACCTTTACATACTCTTTCTAATTCTTGTATTACTTTATTTCTTTCTTCTAAATCAATAGTACCTAATACCCAACAAGATACTACTAAATCTACACTATTATCTTCTAAAGATATATTACTTAAATTAGAACAAATAAATGTTGAATTAGAATGTGTAGCTTTAGCTTTAGCTTTCTCTAATTGTTTACTAGATAAATCTATACCAATATATTTTTGACCATTATTTTCTAATATATTTAAATATTTACCAGTTCCACAACCAGCATCTAATATTGTTTTATCTTTAGATATTCCATCTAAATAATCTCTTACTTTATTTTCACTATCTTCAGCTACACTAAATATTTCATAATAATTATTATCTTCGTAATAAGCTTTAGAGTCTTTTTTTAGATTCTTCATCTAACTCTACCTCTTTTATATCAAATGTTTCAGGATATATCATATCTACAATATACTTAGCTATATTCCTAGATTTACCTATAGCAGGTCTAAAATGCATATGAATTCCAGGAACAGTATTAATCTCTATAATTCTATAACTATAATCATTTTGTTCTTCCTCTATATTATTAGTCATAAAATCAACACCTACATATGGTAAACCAGGAAAAGCATCTAATACTTTAAGACCTATATTAATAACACTAGGATGTACTCTATCAGTATAATCTTCACAAACTCCACCCATAGCAACATTAGAATTAGGTCTTAAATAAACCTTTTCTCCTTTTGGTGGAATACTATTTAATGTTAATCCTTTTTTATTAATATATTTAACTAATTCATTATCTACTAATATTTCACATAAAGCATTAGTACGAGGATTCATTCTATTATAGTTTTCTTGTTTAATTAAATATTCAATAGAATGAATACCATCTCCATATACATGCGCAGGATCTCTAAGTAATACTGCATAATCACCTTTTTTAGTAACAAATACTCTATACTCAGGAGCTTCAAAAAATTCTTCTATAATAATTCTAACTTCTTCTCCTCGATGTTCAATAATATTATAAACAGCATTTAAAACATCTTTTTCTGTTCTTAAATCAGTATAAACATCAAATCCATGTGAACCAAAAGCTGGTTTAATAACAACTGGTCCATCCAATACCCTAAAAGCTTTTTTTATATACTCTATATCTTTAGCTAAAAAGGTTTCACCTATTGGTACAGTTATTCCATTAGCCATTAAATTCTTCTTTGTAAAGCCTTTATCTCCAGCTAATATAGAAACATTATATGGCATAATAGAAGAATCTCGGTCAATTATTAATTCGTCATGTCCATTATATGAAGTCTTAATAATTTCCTTTTCCTCATCAAGTATTTCTACTTTAATACCCCTTTTTAACATTTCATATATAAAAATTTTCTGATTAGAATGTAAATCTTCATATATGTTTTCCATTATCTTTTTCTTCCTTTAATTCCTTTAATAGCTCTATCTAATTCATCAGAATCTCTTTGAATAGATTCAAGCAATTTCTTTTCAGCTTCAGCTGCTTTAGCTTGAGCAACCAATTCTTTTAATTCCTCTAGTTTCTTTCTCTTGGCTTGTAAAGCTTCATTTACAGCTGGTGAATTAGATTCCACATCTTTTGTACTTTCTAACTTTTTAATAAGTTTATCCACATCTTCTATAGAATTGTATTTTTTAGTAGTTGATTGTGAACTTGAATATATAGAACTACTCTTACTTCTTCTTTGTCCCTTCTTTTCTCTAAGCCATTCATTATAAGCTTGACGCATTTCACCTTCACTGCTCAAACCACCACGTGCAATCCATGGATCAGTATTTAACCAATCTCGATAAGTTAATCCATCTCTACTCTCACTAGACTTCTCTCTACTCTCACTTGGTTCAACATAATATGATTTACTATAAGATGGTGTACTATAACCTCTACTTTCAGAACTTTCTCTACTTTCTCCCATATTTTATACCTCCTTTATTAATACTGCATCTAATGTATCATCTACATTAATTAAAGCAGTTTTAAACTTCTTTATCCTTATTTTGCCAAATACTTCTTCTACTTTATCTATATTATCTATCAAACTTCTTTTATTAGTACTATTAATATCATAGATATAAGCAAAATAAATTGTTTTAACCTTCTTTAAGAATTTATCTATTAATTTCTTATAATCATCTAGATTATCAAAAAACATCTCTATATAATCAGAAATATTAGATAAAAACATGTAATCATAATTATCATTAAGTTCCAACGTCTTGAGATTAGATTCTATAAACGTAATCTTAACGCCATCCAATCTCTCTTTAATTATATTATAATTTTCTCTATTTAGGTATAGATTACAATCAATTTTATTTTGAATATCAAAATATTTATAATTATATTTATCTTTATCTAAATTAGAAAAATACTCTAAATACTCTTCTAAAGATAACTTTTTAATCTTTTCTAGTTTTAATTCCATAAACTCTTTAGTTAGTGGATTAATATCGAAAGTTGTAATATCAATGCATCCTTTTAATATAGCATTAATAATATGATCTCCAGATCCCGTAACAGTAATTATTTTTTTATTAGTTAAATCTAACTCATCCATATAACCAGCTATATTTTCTGTTGTAAAAGGATATATCTTATCAAATCTTCCCATAACACACACCCTTTTCTTTATGTTTATTAAACATCGCTATATCTTTATCTTTTAAAACATCTTCTAAACTATTATTCCTTAAAGATGTTTTAGAAATACAATTCTTATTCTTTTCATAAACCCAAGTACATGGACTTACAAATCCCATATTATTAATATATAAGAATCTATCTCCTCCGGGACATCTCATAACAAATGCTGGTTGACTATCAAAATTACAATTAACTTCTATATCTTTATATTTATTCTTTAATTTATTTATCTCTTTAATTAACTTTTCATTACTTTTGTTTTTAACCAAAGATTTATCTTGTCCCTCTACAGGTTCCATTATTGAAAAAATTATTTCATCTCCATAATCTTTAGCTAACTTAACAATACTTTCTAAATCATCTTCATTATTAGCATGTATAACGGTACCTATTCTAACTTTATTCTTACTTTTCTTTAATAATTCTAATCCCCTAATAGTTCTATCATAAGTATTAATCCCTCTCACTGATTCATGTTCTTCCCTTTTACCATCTAAACTAACATGAATCATTTTTAATTTAATTTTATTTAACTTATCTATTAAATCTTTACTTAATAATGAAGCATTAGTAGATACATCTACTATCATAGACTTACTAGCATATTCTAATATTTCAATTAAATCTTTTCTTATAAATGGTTCCCCACCAGTTACTTTTAAATGTTTAAAACCATTTTTAACTAGTTCATCTATAACATGTAAACATTCTTCTGTAGTTAGTTCTCCCTCTACTCTTTTTTTAGTACAAGAGAATATACAATAAGAACAACCATAATTACAATTATGCGTTATCTCCCATATAACCTTTCCACCATCTTTAGGAATTGTAAACTTACATTCCATTTTATTAATAAAATCATTAATTTCATTAACATTAATATCTTTAACTATTAATAAATTGTTATTATTATATTTATTTAAATCTATTCTTTGTAATTCAAACCTTTTAAGTATTTCTTCCTTACTTAAATCACTATCCAATAATCTAGCAAGTCTAGTATCTTTATCTATATCTAAATAGATTATTTTACTAAATCTATCTTCTAAATTATCGTTAAGAATTAATGCCCAATCTACTAAGATAGTACCTTCTAAACCATCTAAATATTTAAATAAGTATTTATAAAGAAGATCTTTATACTTCTTCATATAATCAGCATTAGTATAAATATATTTATTAAGTATTATTGAATCTATTTCTTCGTAATCATTTAATTCTTTAATAATCTTTTTTAATTCTTTTACATAATCTTTATTTTTATATAAACTTCGACGAAAATAATCTACATCAACATAATTATAATTAGAATTAAAACTCATTAATTCCTTAGTTAATGTTGTCTTTCCAGAAGACATCCCACCAGTAATACCGACTAATTTATTCATACCAACACATCCCATACTTCATTGGAATAAAAGAAGCAAACTTACTATTCTTATCAATTTCATTATACTTTTTCCAATCTATATCATCAAATATAATGATATATCCCATTTCCTTTAAATCATTTATTAATAGATTAATATCTTCTGTTAATTCATCATTTTCTACATTCGGATGATTACTATGAATATATTGCGTCTTATTAGATACATCTTTATTCTCATTAAAAACAGGTGTCCCCACTCTATAAGCCAAATAATGTAATCTTAATTCATGTACTTGTAATTCCCTTATTAATTCTCTAGTAGCTTTTATATCTTCTTTAGTTGAATTAGGATAATCTAAAATAAAACTATTTCTAACTCTAAAACCAATTTTTTTAACTTCCTTAATTACTTTCTTAATATAATTAATATCCATCTCTTTATTCATTAGTTTTAAGATTCTTAGACTACCTGTTTCTATTCCAAAATGAATCCATCTAAAACCAACTTTATACATTAATTTAAATAGTTCTTTATCATAACAATTAATACTACTTAAACAACCAAATAAACACTTAATATTTCTTTTTTCAATCTCTTTACAGATGTTCATAACTCTAGTCTTATTAACAGTCATATTATCATCTAAAAAGATTATTTTTTTTGTTTTATAATTCTTAATTAAATACTCTATTTCATCAACAACTTTATTTGGTTCCTTACCACTCCAATTACCAAAAAAAGTTGGTGTTGTACAAAACTTACATCTTCCTATACAACCTCTAGAAGAAATAATAGTTCTAGTATCCATATATTTATCCAAACTAATAAAATCTCTTAATGGATAATCTAATAAATCATATCTATTTATAATACGTTTCTTTTCTGTAACAATTATTTTATCTTTTTCTTTATACATAATATTAGTTACTTTAGATAAATCATTTATATTATCCAAAACATTTATTATTACATTATCAGCAATTCCATCTATTACTACATCAAATCCATTATTTAAAAACTTTTCATAATAGTAACTAGATGTCTTACCCACAATGATAAACTTAGTCTTCTTTTTCGTATTCCTAATTATTTCAAATATATTATCTACAGTATCACTAGTATGTAATGGCAGTTGATAATCAAATACAAAAATAACTATATTATTATCACCCAAAAAAGAATTAATATCATTATTCATTCTATTAACATCCATATCAATTACTTTTACATCAGAATACTTTTTACTAATTATTGTAGCTATTTGTAAAACATCTAATGGTTCAGCTAAAATAGCATCATTAGTAAAAGGTTTATTAGGTGGATTAACAACCAATATATTCATGAAAATCACTCCATAAATGTAAAACTTATTATATATCATTATATTAATAATATCATTAACTTTTTCTCTTAAACAAAAAAAAGACACTATAGTGCCTTTTTAAGTTTCTTAATAAAACTAGTTTCTCCCTTTTCTTGTCCAACAGTACTAGTTCTAGAAGTAATATGATTAACAGAGCAATATCTCTTTTTAAATTCTTCTTCTCTTTTTAATAAATCTCTCATATCTTTAATAAATACTTTATATGTTTGATCCTCAAAAAACATATTCTCTGGATTTTCTTCATCATACTTCTTTCTTAATCTATTAATAGTATAATCTAAATATTCTTCTATACCAGTTTCTGGTTGTCTTTCTTTAGCTACAAAGAAACTTCTAATAAATACAATATCAATACTAGTATTTCTATCAGCAGAAGATATTAACTTACCATAAACAGATCTTGGTTCATCTTCTTTAGATGAACGATGATCTTCAATAGCTTCTTTAATTGTCTTTCTTTCTTCATCAGTGAATATTTGTTTAAAAAAATCGTCATTAATAAAGAATTCTGCTGCTATTAAATGGTGTCTATCAGAATCAATACACTTGCCTCTATCATGACAAGCAGCAATAGCATAAATCATATTAGGATTTAATCCTAATTTAAAAGTATCATTCAAAGCAAAACTTCTTCTTATAACTTCTAAAATATGATAAATATTATGACCACCATCATTTTTATCATATTCAGGAAATATATTATCTTTAATATATTTCTTTAATCTAGGATCAACCATTTTGGTATAGTATCTTAATTCATCTAAACCTACTTCTAGTATTTCTTTTCTAACAACATCAAAAGGTCTTTCATCACCTAATTCTTCATATGTTTTATATAATACTTGATCTAAAGACAAGTCTAAATTATGTCTTTTTACTTCATCAAAAGTTAATTTCATTTTATTATTTAAACCATTAACTTCCATATATTTTTTTCTAAACTTGTCTTTATCTAATGCTAGCTTAGGTATATCCTCTAAGAATTTTTTATAATCAGGATCATCAAAATACATTTTCTTAACAGAATATCCTTCTTTACCGAACTTATCAATAATATGTTGCCTTGATTCTTCTATTATTTCATCTAATGTTGCACTAGGATCATGTTCTACTCTATATGAATAAGTTCTTAAAAGTGGTTGTTCAACTAAAACATTTTTATCAGCAGAAGCAACTATCTCACCATATACACTTCTAGGTCTTTCTCTTTTACTACTTGAACGATGATCTGCTACTGCTTCACTCATTACCTTGATTTGTTCTTCACTAAAGAACTCCAATAAATTAGGATCAGCAAGTAATAACTCAGCTGATATTCTTTCATGATTCTTAGCATCTATATAATGTCCAATATCATGGTAAGCTGCTATTACATAAACCATATCTAGATTTATATTATCCACTCTATTTGCAAATATAAAACTTCTATCAATTACATAATTAATATGATCTATACCATGTCCTTCTTCATTTCTTTCATAACTAGGCAATATATATTCTTCTATATATTTTCTTAATTTAGGATTTATTTCTCTATAACTCTTTCTAATAATAAATTGTTTACTATTAACCCTTTTTTCTTCCTTTTCATCTAACGGTTCTACTCTATGCATCTGACCAAATTCCTCCTGTTTTTCTTTATCTATTTCTACATAGAAATCATCTAGCTCTCTTGCAAATAACATCTTATTAAAAATGTTTTGATAAATAACCAAATTAGTTGACTCACTAACATCTCTAACACCTGTATATTTAATACTACTATCTAAATCTTTACCTTTATTATTAAAAGATATAATTCTATAAATATTCTTATCTATTAATCTTTTACCTTTAAAATGTTTAGCTAAAGAACCTTCTTTAAATACATGAGTTAATATATATTCTCTTTGTCTTTTAATAAACTTTTCTTTATCACTTAATAAACCTCTTATTTCTTTTAAGAACGCTTCATACTCAGGATCTTCAAAATAAAACTTAGCATATCCAGATTTCCCAAACTTCTTTGTTAAAACCTCAAATGCTCTTTCAAATAGACTTTGATCATCAGCTTTAGAATCTAACTTTCTTCCATAGAAATAGCTTCTATATAAACATTTTTCTACTGTATTATTTCTATCTGCTGAAGAAACTATTTTTCCATATATTGTTCTTGGTTCACCATCCATACTAGCACGATGATCCTCTACAGCATCACCCATTATCTTAATTTCTTCTTCACTAAAGAATTTTCTTAAATATTTATCTTTTCTTAACATCTCAGCAGATACCATTTCATGATTCTTAGCATCTATATAATGCCCAATATCATGGTAAGCTGCTATTACATAAACCATCTCTAAATTAATATCAGGTACTGTTTTAGCAAACTCTAGACTTCTTCTAATAACATATTTTATATGTTCTAAATTATGTCCTTTGTCATTCTTGCTATAACTAGGAAATATTTTATCCTCTATATATTTTTTAAGTTTTTTGTTCATCATAGAACATCCCTTCTAGCAACATTACTACTATAACATAATTATTTTATGTTTTATTATAACTATTAATTATACAAATACTTAGTATATTTAAGAAAAAATTATCATATAAAAAAGACACTATTGTGTCTTTTTATTTAATCTTTCTAGCTTCTAGATAGAATCTCTTATCATGACTATGACCCATAGAGAAAGTCTTTCTTGGTAATGCTCCATCTAAAATAACTGTTTTAAATAAATCATTCTTAGACATAGCATCGAAAATAATACCAACATTATTCTCTTTAGACCCCAAGTCTCTTGTTACATCATCTCCATGAATATAATCAATTTTACCATTATGATTACTCAAATATTCATCTAAAAACATTTGAATAGATCCAACAGCAATATTTGATTTAGGATTACTAATATACATAACCTTATCCATGTCTTTAGTAACTAATTCAAATTTTTGACCTTGACCATCTTCGCTAATTTCATAATATTTATTTAATTCATCTAATAGATTATCTACATCTACATCAAATAATACTCTATGAATAGCTTCAAACTCTAAAGCTTCACTATGTAAATTTACTAACTCTACTAAAGCATAACGAGCAGGATTATTTAAATAATCTTTATCTGTCTCTTTAATCTTTTCATAACAAGCTTTAGCAGTTGCAAGTGAATGATTTCCATCACCCATCGCAAATAGTAAAACTCCTTTGTCTTTAACATCATATTTTTTTTCAAAGTTCTTCTTATCAGCTAGTTTTTCTAACTTTTCTATTACTTCATCACTAACTTCATCAGCTAGTTTATAACCTTTAATATGTCCACCATTTTGCATTAAATCAAAATCATAAACAACATCTTCTTTGGTTACCTTATTTTTAAGATTTTCAATAATATCTTTCTTATCATCATCGATAAGAATCATAATATGCGGTAGTTCAAGTAACGCATTTTCTCTAACCTTCATTCTCGGTGGTATTCTCTCAACAACAGTCTTTTCTGTAGCTCTAATAAGAGTTTGAGATCCTTTTTCATAAGAATAATCTTCTAAATCAACTATTCCCATTAATCCTTCTCTAACCTTACCATCACTTTGAGTTCTTTCAAGATATATCATTGAATCAACATATTCATTGAATATATCTTTTTTAAGATACTCCTCCATGTTCTTATTAATCTGCTTGATTCTTTCTTTAACATCACTTTCTTCTAAATAGATTTCCGGCAATGTTAACCTCAATGTAGAAGGTTCATCTCCTACTATGTTTTCTACTTCATTCCAATATTCTGGTTCTGAAGTATATTGGTCACATGCAACTACACTCCATTTGTGCATGTCTACATTACGAGGGACCAATATGTTACCTTTCTTGAATGGTACATTCACATTTTCATCTCCAATCTTATTTATTCCAAGTATCATATCAAATAAACTCCTCTAATTTCAACCTTAAATTAATAATTTCATTAAAAAAAGATATCATTTGATATCTTTTTACTTACTTTTTGCTGCTATTACTTCGTAGTAAACACATTTTTCTCCTTCAAGTCTTGCTCCTCCACTACAAGTATAACCAGTAACAAAATCAGCTTTTTTCTTATAATCTAAACAAGCTATATCTTTATATTTAGTTAAACCTTTATCACAAACTACTGATAAAGTTGGTTCTTTAGATCCAGATTCTACAACACACTCTGTTCCATCTAAAGTTCCTTCACTACAAGTATAAGTAGCTTCACTAGTTCTGTTTTCATAACAACCCTTACCTCTATTACCAGTTGTTAAAATACCACTAGGACAAGTTTGTTTTACTTCTTCTCCATCTACAGTTTCACTAGCAGGTCCAATATATTCTAGATAATCACAAACACCAGTACTTTCGTTATAAACACCATTATTACAACTATGATGTGCTGCAACTCTTTCAGTACCTACACATTTACCATCTTTTAATTCATAACCATCTTTACAAGTTGGTTCATGTTTAATAATAGAAACCATATAACAATTATCTTTAACTTTTTGATAACCTTCAGGACATGTTTTACCTTTTTCTGGTTCTGCTTCTTTAACTGGTTTTTCACAATATCCATCTCTTAAAGTATATCCTTCGTCACAAGATAAACCTGTTTGTTTCATTTCAATTAACTCTCTAATTGATCTATCAACTAAATCTTCAAATTTTAAACTATTATTAAACTTAATAATACTTAATAAATATCCAGCCTTAGCATCAGTTATTTTATATTCTTTAGCTTTTTCTTTAGCTTCATCAGTAATATCTGGAGTAATAATATTAATACGTATTTTACTATCTTTACTTGCTTCTCTTAATGCTTCTTCTACTGTGCCATTATCATCTTCATCAACACCTAAGATGATATTTATAACATCTCCATCTATGTAACCTTTATCTTTAGATTTCTTTAAAAGATCCTCAAAAGCACTCTCAAGTAGTCTTCCTTTCATCTTTTTATTAACAATGTTTTCCGCATCATCATTTAAAGCACTAATATCTTTAACTTTATCATTTTCAACTTCCATCTCAATACTTGGATTAATATCTAATGTTATTTTAAAACTAGATTCTTTTTTTCCACATCCAACTAAAATAAACATTAAACATATAATTATAAAAAACAATCTCTTTTTCATAAAATCACCTATATTAGATATTATACCATACCTAAAATAATAACAAATAAAAAAGAAGCATTGCTTCCTTTTTTATTTACCTTTAGCATCTATTACTTCGTAATAAACACACTTGTTTCCTTCTAATCTTGCATCCTTATCACAAGTTAATCCAACTACGTAATCTTTAGAATTATTATAATCTAAACATACTCTATCTTGATAGTTAGTTAATCCTTCCCCACATGTAACTTTATAATCTAGATTATTTTCTACTTCAACTATACATTTAGATCCAGATAGTGTTCCTTCACTACATTTATATTCGCTTACTATAGGTTTAGTGTATTTAACAGAACCTTCACAATATTCATCTCTACTCTTATATTGTTTACCATCACGAGCACCTTTACAAATTAATACTTTACTTGCATCATCCCAACATTCACCATTAACTTCAATTTTACCAGGGCATCCACTTGGTAATTTACCAGCTCTATGCCAATAACATTTACCACCTGATTTAGTCCATTCCGTTCCGTCATTTAATTCACATGGGCTTACTGGATGTGTACCATTAGATGTATCAACACAAACTATATCATTAGCGTCTCCATCATTTTTATTTGTTAAACCAGCTTCGTATCTCGTTTTAGCAGTTCCCTTACTACATGAATACTTAGAAGGCTTTGCAGCTACAGTTTCTGTAGTAATACATTTATTTCTCTTTAAAGTACCTTTTTTACAATAAGCTTCGGTTGAAGTTTCACTAACTTTATAGCATTTATCCTTAACTTCTTCATATCCCTTTGGACAAGATTTACCTTCCTTAGCATCCTCTTCTTTTATTGCTTTTTCACATTTATCTCCATTTAAAGTATATTCACGATCACAATACTTTCCTGTTTCTTTTATACTAATCAATTCTTTAGCTGATTTATCTTTTAAATCATCAAAATGAATTTCTTCATTAACTTTCATTGCTTCTAGAATAACAGCTGCTTTAGCAGGCGTTACACCATACCCTTCGGCTTCATGTCTAGCTTCTTCAGTTATTGTTGGAACAATAATATTTACTTTAATATCATTTTTTTCACAAGCAGCTTTTAACAAATCTTCAACTGACAATGCATCTTTACTATCATTATTTTCTATTTCCTCTAAACCAAGAATAATTACTAACTCATCATCTTTTACATAACCTTGCTCTTTTACCTTTAAAAGTATAGCTTCTAATACTTCTTTTAATGGTTTACCTTCCATACTATCACGATCAACTATCTCACTAGCTTCCCTATCTAATGGATTAATCCTATTAGCATTATTATCCTTAATTTCCATCTCAATACTTGGATTAATATCGATAGTAATCATTCCAGATATTCCTTCTTCTACTTTCTTTTTACCACAACCAAAAAGTAACAATAAACAAATAATAACAAGTATAAATCTTTTCATTAAATCACCTACTCTAGAAAAATTATAATACATGAATAAATAAAAAGATATCAATCAGATATCTTTTTCACTTATATTTCATATTACCTTTTTTTAGGTTTATTACCTTGATCTAGTATGACATTAATATAATAATCAATATCATCTACCATTCTTGGTAAATCAAATTCATATTCACTAAGATCAGGTCTATAATCATATAAATCTTCATCGTATTGCAATCTATCTTTATCTATTTCTCTACTTTTTTCCATATGCTTCATTACTTCTGTTTTAAATGCTCTACTAGTATCTTTAGTTAATGGATCAAGTGCCACTAATCTATAACATACTTCTCTAAATAACATATTATAAAATTCAACTTGTTCTTCATAACTTAGATCTTCAACACTAACTTCATATCTATTTTCTTTCAAAATATAATTAGCAGCTGGAATAACAATCACTGCAATTAACTTTTCAAATTCCTCTTTGGTCTCCAAATTTAACTCATTTAAATAAAATTCAAATCTCTTTCTAATACGATTTAATAACTTAAAATCTGTTACCTCATATAAATCTCCCATATTAACTACCCACTTTATTTGTCTTTTTACTATGTATAACAGAAATAACACCAATAACAATAGCTGCTACTGCAAAACCAAAACCTACATATACAATAGGAAATGTTTCTTTCTTTGGTTCTTTACTATCCTTCATATAATGCTTGTTAACTGTAATACCATAAGTTGTTTCATATTCACCATTAGTTAAGATAATTAATATCTTATTATTACCTTCTTTTAAATAATCATTACCTTCAACTTCTATTAAACAACCATCTGTAGAAATATAATCTAAATCTAAACGTTCAACATCTAATGGTACTGGTAAATAATAATCATATTTTTTAGGACTAAAACCTATATCATACTCAACATTTTTAACATTTAAAGACTTTAAATAGCACCATTCATCTGCTTTTACTATACCAATACTAACAAATAATAAAATGAAAAAGAAGAAAAATCTTTTCATATCATCACCATCTAAATTATAGCATATAAAAAAATGTTATATCCCCTAAAATAAACTAATAATATATAATAAGCGTCAATAAAGAGGTGATATCATGGCACAGTGTGCAGATTGTGATAATTTAATTCCAAGTGTTAAAGCAATGGGTATGTGTATGTGTACAAAACATGGTTATGTCTTTCCAAATCAAAGGGCATGTGAAGACCACACACCAAGTTCTCGTTATTATTATGATGACCTAGAGTTAGCAGCAAGTTCTGACCCCCTAATCCGTAGTTTAAGAGAATGGAGAGAAGAAATAGAACGAGAAAACCAAAGACCAAAAGTAGATCCACCTAGAGTTTTACCAAGTAAGACGTTTAAACCAGCCAACGTAAAAAAACATATGTTAAGAACTTTTGTTGATATTTTAAAATACAATAATGAAGCATTAGATGGTTTTTTATATAGAATGTTAGAAGAAGTAACAACATATGTTTTATATAGATATGAAAAACCACAAGTCCTTGAAGAAATAGATAAAATAATTCATCTAAACTATACTTTGGGACATGAACTTATCGAAAACGAAAACATTGATCATGATATGTTTATTAGAGTAAGAGAAATAATAAACGCATATCGTTTCGACGGTTATAAACAAACTTATCGTGAATGGTTAGTTTTTTTAAAATTTGTATATGAACAAATAAACTTAAAGAGTATGACTAATCAAGAAAAAATAGATGCTTTATTTTTAAAAAAGAAAAAGAGATTATTTTAATCTCTTTTTTATTTTATACTTGCTTCGTAAATCATATCGATAGAATTCTTTAATTTTTCATCAAATTCTTCTTCAGTATCATTAACATTTAAACCTTCAAGTAATGCTCTTGAAAATGATGCTATCATACCTTTATTTCTAGATAGTTTTTCACATGCATCTTCTCTTGTATATCCACCACTTAAAGCAACTACTCTAACTACATGTTTATCATTTTGTACTTCTTCATAATAATTATCAACTGTTGGAATAGTAAACTTAAACATTACTTTAACCTGATCATCTAAGTTATTTAATTCTTCCATTACATACTTACGTAATACTTCTTCACATTTTTCTTTATCTATTGCATTAATATCTACTTCAGGTTCAATAATAGGTACTAATCCCTTAGAAGCGATTACTTTAGCAAGATCAAATTGTTGTTTAACAATATTTTTAATTCCTTCTTCATTACACTCTTTAATAACACTTCTCATCTTAGTACCAAAGATTCCTTTTTCTACTGCTGCATCTAATACCTCTTCTAAATCAGGAATATCTTTCATTAATTGAACTCCATTCTCTAGTTCTTCTAAACCCTTATCAACTTTTAGAAAAGATAAAATATTCTTACTTTCTAAATATTCACTAGTATACATATCATCTATTTTTCTATTCATAGTTTGCAAAAATAATATAACACCAACTATTTTATCACTAGTAAACTCTTTAGATTTCATTACTCTAGTTCTCATTGCATGGATTAGATCAAACATTTCATCTTCACCATTATATTCATTTTCATTAATTCCATATAGCTTTAATGTCTTAGCACTAGAACCACCACTTTGATCTAATGCTGCAATAAAACCTTGTCTATTTTTCATAATATCTAATTTATCCATATATCCATCTCCTCTACTTCATAATTAAATATTGTGGTAAACCATCTTTATATATTTGTTCTACATTACCTTGTATTAATGGCTTAATGTATTCAATAAGTTCATCTTTAACATAGTTATTTTCAACATCTATCCAATCCATTGGAATTTTCTTTTCTACATTAGCAATTTTATGAATATCATCAAATACTTCATATTTAATTTTATATTTTTTACCTGGTTCTCTAGTCATAACAACCATTTTACCTGTTTCACCACTATAAGCTAACTTAGCTCCTAACTCTCCACAATTAATAGCTTCTTCTAAATCTGTTTTAGATGCTAAATGTGCTCCAGCTCTTTGTAAAATAGATAAAGTAACTGGTCTAGCTTTAATATTTAATTTATCTCTTAATATTCTACCTAAAGCATCCGCACAGCCAACTAATTCTTTATGACCAAATGAATCTGTTTGTAAATTAGTATCCAAAAGTTCACAAACAAACTTCCTATCCTCTGTTCTTATTCCTTCAGATACAGCAATAACTATATTAGATTTTTTAGTTAATAACTCTTCAACTTCTTTAACAAAGTTATCTATATCAAATGCTACTTCTGGTAAGTAGATAGCATCAACTCCAGGACATGTTTCATCCTTTGCAAGTGCTGCAGATGCTGTTAACCATCCTGCATGTCTTCCCATTATCTCTACTATTGCTACTGTCTTTTTAGTATCCCCATAGCATGCATTATCACATATTAATTCTCTTAGTGTTGTAACTATATATTTACAAGCACTACCAAATCCTGGACAATGATCAGTAATTGGTAAATCATTATCGATAGTTTTAGGTACTCCAATAAAGTTTTGGCATTTATTATGTTCTATAGCATAATCAGATAAAGATTCAACAGTATCCATCGAATCATTACCACCTATATAGATAAATGAATCTATTTTATGTTTATCTAATATCTCAAATATCTTTTCATAAATATCTTCATGTTCTTCTACTTTACCTAACTTAAATCTACATGTACCTAAAAACGAAGATGGTGTTCTTTTAAGTAACTCTAAATCTTTATCACTCCGAAGATAATCATCTAGATCTACTATTCTTTCTTCTAGTAACCCTTCTATTCCATTTAACATACCATAGACCTTATCGAAGCCTTGATTTTTAGCTTCCTTATATACACCAGCTAAACTACCATTTATTACTGATGTAGGTCCTCCTGACTGTCCTACTATTAATGTTTTCATTATCATCCTCCCACTTTCCATAAGAGAACATTATAACACATTATTTACTGGTATATATCACTTTTTTTAACCTTTATAAACATTTAATATCTTGACTATAATTATTAGAAAAATTATAATAAATAACCACAGAAAAGAAGTGGAACAAAATGAATAATAACGAAAACAAAAAAATAATATTTGATACAATTGGATATGGGGAAAAGAAATGCTTAATGGCCCTATATTCTGTAGCAGAAGACTATCTAGATAACATATACTTTGTAAAACAAAATGATTTATGGCAAGCATATTACGTAGATGGTGAAACAAAAACACTTATATGTAGTTCAGTTCTTATCTTTGAAGTTTGCTCTACTATTCTAAGAAAACTAAATGATGAAAACTTATCTTATAGATTTATAAATAGATTAAGAACTAATACACCACCAAACGAAACAGATGAATTTATAAATGATAATAGTACTATAAAAATACATTAAAAAAAGATATCTTATGATATCTTTTTATTTTTAATACTAATAGTTAGTACCAATGTAAATGATATTACCATTAATACTACAGCTATAATAATTGCATCAACTGTTTTAGGATTAACATCTGATTTTGGTTTTTCTTCTTTTTTCTCTTCCTTTTTCTCTGCCTTAGTCTCTTCAGCCTTATCTTGGCCTACTGTTGCTGTTAAATTTTCATATGTAGCATTTCCAGAAACATCATCATATTTAATATCATTTAATTTAATATTTCCCAAAACTGCAACTTCTTGTTCTTTTTCCGTCTTTATCTTAAATTCCATTAATTTAATAGTTATTGGTTCACTAAACGGAAGCAAACTAGGATCCCCAGATACATGGTAATCATAATCTATATGCTTTGGCTTTAATATATAATGATAATTATTCTTATTAAACTCTTCAACATCTTCTAATTTAGCTTCATCATAAATGATAAAATCGTCTAGATTTAAATCAAATTCTATATTGCTAATATTATAATAAGTATCAGCAGTAACTGTACAAGTAGCATAAGTATCCATAGTAATCTTATTTGGAGCACAATCTAGTTTATATTCTGGAGCTTTATATTCAAATGGCTTAAAACGAAGAACAAAACCAAAACTTTCTCTATAAATATCAATAAGAGCCCAACGTTCTGAATAATCATTATCTATAACAATATGTTTGGTTGGATCACTAGGATTTACACAAGTGGTACTACTTGTAATTCGTGTATAATCTTCTTTACGATACTCGACAGCTATACAATTATCTTGTGCGCCTAGGAAATCAGCATGATTTTCTAGCAAGAAACTTGTACCATTCTTAACAACAGAATAATAATCCAACATATTAATGTTATCTTCCTTTGCAAAAGACACTAATTTATCTCTATTTATAAATAATACACCTAAAAGAAAACATAACAACAATATTGAAATAACTCTAACTTTCTTCACATAATCACCTACTATAGTTTTATTCTACTATTAAAGTTTATAATAGTTCAATATCTATCATTTATTGTGAAGAAAATTTCACAATAAATCGTATACCGTAAATAATTTCTATGAAAACAAACATCAATAATACAGCAAAAGAACGATATACAAAATAATTAAAATCATTAGAATGACTAACCATTATAAAACACCTAACAATTGGAATCATTACTACTAGTAATAATGGATAATAATTTTTATGATTAAATATTAAACTATGTAAAGATATTAAGAATAAAGCAATAAAACCAATAAATCCATATTTAAAGAATGTAAATGGAATTAAATTCTTTATATTTAACATAACTGCTTTTAAGCCACCTATATAAAATGGCATTGATTTATCAACTACCCTTACTGCTATTTTATTAGTTATTTCTTTAAAATAACTAGGTCCTAAATACATAATTGTAATTAACCATTTAGTTCCAAATGTTAATAAATAAAATAAACTCCAAATAAATATATATTTAATAACACTTCTTGTGACTTTTTCTTTTTTATCTTTAATACATAAATAAGTATATATAAATAATGGTAATGTTAACGCTAATGTTTCACAAGTAAAGAAATCAAAGAAAGCTGTTAACATTCCATTAATTGCAAACATTTCACCAACATACTTACTATTCTTTTCATATAGTTTTAATCCTATTAAAGAGAATATATAAGACAGTAATATACAAAAGAAATACTGTACAGAAAATGCTGTAAAGAAAGCATTAATACCTAAACTAGCAATTACAAATGATAAACCAAGTATTATATCTTTCTTAAATAGTTTATAAGATAAATACAAGAATAATATTAATAAAATAATTAATTGAATAATATACATTTTAAAACTCAATGGCATAACTACCATCATTAATTTAGAATACATAGCTTGACCATGCCAATATCTACTATAATTAACCGATTCATTAGATTGTCTTTCTAATACTTGATCCATCTTATATAATTGATCAATATCTTTTGGATAAGACATTCTAATACTAGAATCGATTACTTTACTAGAATCCATATTAAAGGCCATAGCTACATTTCTAGAATCCCCAGACATTTCATAAAACATATACTTCTTATTAGGTTTATTATGAGAATATAATTCTTCTAAAAAACTCATCGATTCAATAGCATTATTTCTAACATATTTTTGGGGAATAGAAGAAGCTATTAGTAAAGAACTACACATCAAAAATAATACTATTAAATAAATAAACACATATCTAAAGATAACTGAATTTTGAAACTTCAATTTTGTAGTTAAATTAAATGCTATTGAACCATCTCTAAAAGTTCTTAAATAAGACTTACGATCTCTTCCATCTGGAAATAACTTAGTAGGAACTTCTTTAATTTTTAATTTATTTAATTTAGCTTTAATAGTCATTTCTGTCGTCCAACTAAAATCCTTGGCTTCTAGCTTACATTTATTTATCGCATCTCTTCTAAACGCTCTAATGCCACAATGAAAATCATGAGATTTAGTATGGAACAGTAAATTAGCATACCCTGTTAAGAATTTAACACCTATCTTATGAGATAAACTCATAGCTCCTTTTTCTATTCCACCTTTATATCTATTACCAATAACTACATCATAACCATTATCTAATTTTTCTATAAACATTGGTATATCTGTTTCATCATAACTTAAATCACAATCTAAAGTAATAATATAATCTGCTTTACTATTCTTAATACCATTTAAAATAGTAGCTCCATATCCTCTTTCTTCTTCAACCAAAACCTTAACTTTTTTCTTAGAAGCTATAGCAAATGATTTATCATTACTATTGTTGTCACATACAACAATAGAATAATCATATCTCTTATCCTTTTTGATTACCTTTTTTATTCTATTAATACATTCACCAATAACTTTTTCTTCGTTATAACACGGTAATAAAATATCTACTTTTTTCATAATAATCATTCCAGTAATTTTATTATAGCATATACAATATATCTTTATATTTGCTATTATATAAAAAAAGAGATGATTATATGAAAAAGAAAATATTATTTTAATCATAATAGTATTAATTATCATAGTTTCTTTATTATTCATATTTAACAAAAAAGAAATAAATAATGTTCCTAGATTAGATATCATTCTAAATGATTCTATTACTTTAGATGATATTAATAACAATAGTAAAGATATCAAATACGATAATAACCAATTAATCTTTAATAACCAAAAATATAATATATCTCTTAAAGGAAGAGGACATGCTACATGGACATATCCTAAAAAGCCATATCAAATAACATTTGATAGTAAAACGCCTCTCTTTAACTACAATAGTAAAAAATATGTTTTAATAGCTAACTATATAGATCCATCTTTACTTAGAAATGATTTCACCTACACCGTAGCTAAAAGAATGAACATAAACTATACTAACACAGGTGAATTTATTGATTTATATGTTAATGATGAATACATTGGCAATTATTATTTATTACCTAAAGTAGAAATAGGTATATCATCTGTTGATTTAAAAAATGATAATGCTATTATCATGGAACTAGATAATGTTTATTATAAAAATGAAACTTATTTTACCACTGAATTTTTTAAAGATAATATTACTATTAAAGATTATTTAAACGACAATAATAAAGGATATACTTCATTTCAAAAAAAATATAACTTAATGGAAAAAAATATTAAAAGCAAAAATTATAAATGGTTACAAGAAAACATCGATATCGATTCATTTATAAAATACTATATAATTACTAATTTTTCTAAAAATCCTGATGGTTTTAGAACAAGTTTATATTTCTATATGGATGGAATAAATGACAAAATCCATCTTGGACCTATCTGGGATTTTGACATTGCTTATAACCTATTAGATAATCATCCGGATAACGATGAATTCTATAAAATACATGATAATAATAAAACATCTATTCTTTTTGATGAACTATTAAAAATAAAAGAATTCGAAAAAGAAGTAGAAAACTATTGGAATACAACAGCTTCTAAAATCTACCAAGAAGAAATCGCTAGTCTTGATGATAAAATAAAATACTTACAAGAATCAGGAGAAAAAAATAGTATATATTGGAATAAGGATCATTACAATAAATATACTGATTCCCTAAAAATATGGTTAAATAAAAGATATAATTATTTCAATGAATTATATAACAAATAAAAAAGATATCAATTGATATCTTTTTATTTGTTAAATACTAATAATACTTCATCATTTTCTAATAAATTTTTATTAACAGTATAACCAGCAGTTACTCTATTATCTTCGTATTTAGCATATTGCATAAAACTATATTCAAAGTTTTCTTTAATATCAGTATTATCAATTTCTATTTTTTCATTTAATTCTAAATCTTTATTAAATGTTTCAAAGAATTGATTATCTTTTTTATCTGATCCCTTAACTATTAAAGTAGTTCCTTCAACATTGAAATCTTCTACATGATAGAAATCCTTTAAATCAAGTATTGTTTCTTGTTGACCATCTAATCTAAATACATAGATTCTAAACATACTTCCAGTATTTGCAAGTACATAGAATTTTTCATTAAATACATGTGCTTTTATAATATCATCATCAATATTTCTTTCCCATTTTACTTCGCCATTCATATTCATTCTATATAATGTCTTAGCTGAATAATAATTAGCACCATCAAAACTCTTATCATATTTATATCCAAAGAATGCTTCGTTTTCGTATCCACAAACAACTACATTTCTAACTACACCTTTTTTATTAGTATCTTCAGTAACTTTATAAGGAATAGTATCTACGAAGTCATTTCCTACTACAATGATTACATTCTTAGTATCATTAGTTTCTTTATTATAAACTGAACCAGTAGCAAACATTCTATTAGCATCTCCACCTACAAAACTATCTACTGTAATTGAACTACCATTATCAAGCATTTCTTGGAAACTTAATTCTTTACCATTTTCATCTAAAGTCATTACATAATAATGTCTTCTTAATGATCCAGCTCCTGATGGACTAAAATGAATATCATTAGCTATTTCTAATATCAAATAATACTTATCATTTATTTTTTTAACATTTATAACTTCAACTGTTGAATCTTCATCAGTATATGGAGATTCAATAGTTTTATTGAATTCAATATTACCAGCATCATCCATAACTATTAAATTAGCAGTACAATCTAATACATCAAAATGTGGTTTCTTAATATTACTAATAGATGCTACTGCAATACCATATTTTAATTCAAATACGTTAGTTAAAGTACCACTATAAATAACATATTCTTTTTTACCACTTAAATCTGTATCATTACCTTCACAAGTTACATCAGTACTATAAGAAAAATCATCATTATATCTTTTAATTACTAAGTTACCTTTACAAGTATTGTATTCTTCATTATCTACAATATCTTCACCCTTAATAACTAATTCTTCTCCCTCTTTTATTTCTTCAATATCAATCTTATTAGCTTCTAAATACTTCTTAGTACCAGTAATAATCTCTTTACGATAATTATTTTCTAAACTAACATTTCTATTTATAACAGGATTACTTCCTGGATTACTTGGATCATTAGTTTTATTTAGTGTCATAAATAAACCAAATGAAGCTAGTGCAACAGCACCAAATCCTAAAATTGGACCCCAACTAAAACTTTTCTTTCTATTTTCCATAATATTATTATAAATTTTTGCCTTCTCTCTATCACTTATCTTAATATCTTCATAAGCTTTTTTTACATCTCTTGCCTTCATAACTCTTCCTCCTCAATCATAATTTTTAACTTCTTTCTCGCTCTATTTAAATATGAGTAAACAGTATTTTCTGGTATCTTCATTATCTTTGCTATTTCAATACAACTATAATTTTCATAATAAAATAGATATATTGGTATTTTATATTCATTAGGTAATTGCATTACCAAATTAATTACATTATCTTCTTTATCTTCTTCTGCTACATCAAAATCTAATTCTACTTCTTCATTCCATTTCTTCTTTAATAGATTCTTACATAGATTTCTAATAGCTACTATAAACCATGCTTTTTCATGTTCTTCACTTTCAAATCTAATATTTTTATCTATTACTTTTAAGAATAAATCTTGAATAACATCTTCTATTTTTCCTATATCTCCTTTAAAGTATGTATAAGATATCTTATATAGCATATCTATATTACGATCATACATATCTTTAATCTCATTATCCTTATACTTTTTCACCATTCTTTCTCCTTTCTACCAATAATACAATTGAGAATTCAAAATCCTTGCAAAAATCTACAATTTTTTTATTTTTTCCTATTTTCATCTAAATTATAACATATAAAAAAGATATCAAAATGATATCTTTTTTTCTATTCCATACATACCAAGTATTGTAGAATCTAATACATTTCCTATTCTATATTCATCTAATACTTCAAACGGATAATTAGGATCTAAACAAACATTACCATTACTACAGATATATTGTTTCTTAATTTGAATACCTTCTTTTCCATATTTATTTAAAATATATGAATTATCTATATCAATTAACTTAGATAAATCAGCATCATTACTAGATAAACTATTATCTAATGCTCTACCATATGGAAGTAATCTTTTAGAATTATACTCATTATCTAGTATAACAATCATACATGGTAACTCACATAATTTATCTAATACTTCTTTTTTTACTTCCTTATGGTATTGATCTTGTGATATACCAATCCTACCAAAACTATTAGCATACATTACATTATATTGTTTATTCCAACCAACAGTATCTATATATTCATGTAATTTCTTAATAGCTAAGCCAAAATCCTCATCATAATAAGTACCATTAATAATAACTCTATAAGTACCAACTATTACTCTTTTTTCAATTATTTTATCTACTAAATAACTAAATGCTTTGCCATTCATAGTTGGTTCGCCACCTGATAAATATAAGTTTTCAATAAGACGTATATCGTTATTATCAAATAAAGCATCAATTACTTCCCTAGTTAAATCTGTATCTATTGCATCTCCTCTTAAACAATGAGCACATGCTTCATTACATCTTCTAGTTAATTCTATACCTAATTCTCTATAAATAATTTCCATATACATCTCACCCCCAATTAACGATGATTATTATACTTAAATAACTAAAATTAATCAATTTTTGCAAAAAACATGTTAAAATACTAGTAGGAAGGCACATAAGTGCTAACCATATTATGGGATGCACTCATTTAATGAGTGCTTTTTTTATTGCTCTATCATTTAATTGAATAGAATCAAGAGAATGATTATTATGAGCAATAAAAGAACAAGTAAATCTTTCTTGGACATATACTTCACCTCTCTTTCGAGGCAGCACTCATTATATGCCCTCCTACCCTATATATATTCCGTCAACTCTCTATTTCCTTTTTTTCATAAAAAAAAGATATCATTTGATATCTTTTTTAAAAATCATTTAATATATTTTTTTTATAACTCCATTCATTAGATAAACATCCATTAGGATACAATTTTAATGTAGGTATAACTTTATCTAAATCATACATATCTTCTACTTGTTCATATTTTAATATTATGTGTTCGTGAAAAATCGTTAAATCACCATAATTAATTAAACCAAATACTTTATCATTATGTGAATTCTCTTGATGTCTACTTGCTAACTCATCAAATAATTCCTTTATTTCTTCTTTAGA
>JAEEGL016250787.1_pt1 | contig 49742 bp, 37 predicted proteins | sample 9134231 | NCBI WGS metagenome assembly JAEEGL01 (sample SAMN16246548, study PRJNA631951) | gut metagenome | biome: gut microbiome; feature: rumen; material: fiber-attached | host: Bos | place: Iran: Karaj | collected 2018-10 | reverse complement strand
TTCCGAGGTTACATAGTCGTAATCCACCTCGGCGTAGAGGGTATTCGATGCCTCCTTCTCCGGAAATAACAGCGCATAGACATCCATGTCTGACATATCGTCCACATGCTGTTGTGTCAGTCCCTTGGCGGCTGCCCGGCTGCACACCATACTGACAGAGTGTTTGGAAGCATGAAGTGTCTTAGCAATCTCATTCAGAGAAAGCCCTCGATACCTTGCTTCCAAGATTTCTTTGGCTTTAATCTTGTTCATTTAAAAGCCTCCTTAACTTATTTCCTGCTTGGCAGGATGTTATAAGTTTAAGAGGCGGTACTCATTCGTGAAATGATATTTCTATGTCATCGGTACTGATCTCGCGAAACGGCGGTGCTCAAATGCGAATTGGTGGTACTCAAGCGGCGAAAGAATCAAAGGCTTCATCCTGCCAAAAACACAACTATACGTCGCTAATTCTTGCGCCACTTCCGTCGCTTGATGAGTGCCACACAGGAATTATGCTATTTCAGCGGTACTATGATCCGAAATGGAGATGTTTTTCACTTCAGTACCATCGTTTCATCCACCAGAACCATACTGAGGGATTGCAATTTGAATGGCACTGTTCACCGATTTTGGTGGCGCAATTCCGACCGACGCATTCGGCGACATGAAATATACAAAACTATCATCAACTGATGTGTTGGCGATTATATATGAGCCGGATTTGGTTAAAAGCGATAGGCGCAGGAGCGGCTAAAATCACCGGGCGCTAACATCTGTTCGTATGCAGCTCTCCTTACTCTTCTGAGCCAATAGTAATATGTCTTTTCCTTTATTCCATTAGTAGCAAGCCACTCCTTAACGGTCGTGCCATTAGGGCGGGTGTTGCATTCCTCTACTATCTTCTTCCAGTTATTCAGTCTTATCTCGTGAGTGATCTTATCCATCTTTAGGGCTCCTCTAAAAACTAGCTAGTTTTGTTAGTTTTTCTAGTATCCCCTAAATAGGCTATCTATGTAAGTCGGATGGTTTGACGCTTACCCCCTCTCGAAAAGCATCTGCCATCAAAACCGCGGTCATCGAGCACTGGTGAAAAAAGGCAAAAAACAGCTGTGGGGTTACCACAGCTGTAAAATAATTGCTCTTTTAGATAAACATATCACTGGCTAATTCGTGTAAAACTACCATAACCATCATATCTATATAATCCATCATAATCCTGTGCTTCGCCTTGAGAATCTGAAGACTGCAACCATTCCTGATCATGATAATTCGTACCATTTTGGAAATTAAATTGGTTTGTATTCGGTACTGGATCAAAATAAGCAGCTATATTATCGTACGCACCCGGTTCTCTGTTGCTATAAATCTCTACACCGCTTTCTTTCGATGATCCCAAAGTCACTCTCATATCATGACGTTCTCCATTATTCGTATTCCATACACGAATAAAACTTGCACATATAACATCGCTTTCCTCAAAGCGAACTACACTCATTTCAGGCTTTTTCATCTTGCTCATATTCTCAATAACCCCTTTAAATATAGTCTTTTTAACACAATATTAGATTTATATACATTGCACTTTAACACAAATCAACCCCAATGTCCACCCTTTTTTATCTCAAACAGGCTCGAAGAACGTATCCGGACGCTCAGGATTGAAAATCTCATTGCAGGTCATTACCGTCACCAAATCCTCAGCATCCGACAGATTAATGATATTGTGAGTCCATCCGGGAATCATGTGTACGGCTTCGATCTTGTCGCCTGACACTTCGAACTCCACCTGCTCTCCGGTATTGATGTTTCTCTCCTGAATAAGTGCATGACCTTTAACAACAATAAAGAGTTCCCACTTGGAGTTATGCCAATGCTGGCCCTTAGTGATGCCGGGCTTACTTATGTTGATAGATACCTGCCCACAGTCTTCTGTATGTACAAGTTCCGTGAATGAACCTCTGTCATCCATATTCATCTTCAATGCATACTTGAACTTATCAGCAGGAAGATACGACAGATAGAGGCTGTAGAGCTTCTTGGCAAATGAGCCGTCAGGCATCTTAGGCATCATGAGAGTAGAAGGCTGAGCCTTAAACTTATCAAGAAGATCTACTATCTCACCCAGTGTAACCTTGTGAGTCACGGGCACACAGCAATAGCGGCCGTCTGCCTTAAGGACTGTCTCCACCCCGTCGAACTCACAGTGCTGCTCCTTGCCTTCAAGCAAATCGTACATGCCTTCGATGAGGTCGTCGATATAGAGAAGCTCCAGTTCAGTCGAACGGTCATTAATGGTAAACGGTTCATCGTTTGCCACCGCCCAGCAGAATGTGGATACAGCAGAGTTATACTTCGGTCGCGAGTGACCCATGAGGTTAGGGAAACGATACACGGCTACCTTAGCCCCTGTCTCTTCAACATATGTGAAGAACAGTTCCTCTCCTGCCTTCTTGCTCCTTCCGTACTCGGAATCGCCGAAACGTCCTGACAATGTAGCCTGGATTGATGAACTCAGCATTATCGTCGCTTTATTGTCATGCGCCTTAAGGCAGTCAAGAAGCTCACTTGCAAATCCGAAGTTGCCCTTCATGAAGTCCTCGGGATTCTCGGGACGGTTAACGCCTGCGAGGTTGAAGACGAAGTCGCAGGAAGAACAATAACGATCCAATTCTTCAGCTGTTGAATCTATATCGTACTCATATATCTCATCAATCTGAATCGAAGGTCTGGTCTTATTCTTGCCATCCCTTATATTCTTGAGGTTATTCACAAGAGCGGTTCCGACCATGCCCTTAGCACCGGTTACGAGGATCTTCATGTATCCTTCCTCCAGACCATCTTGTTAACTACACCGACATAAGACTGGATGATCTTAACGACCTTATCAGATACATTCTCATCAACATAATCAGGTACAGGGATACCGTTATCGCCGTTCTTTACCATCTCTACCGCTGTATCTACAGCCTGGAGCAATCCAACCGTATCAATACCTGACAGAATGAAGCAGCCCTTATCAAGTGCCTCAGGACGCTCTGTGGATGTACGGATACATACCGCCGGGAACGGATTACCGATAGATGTGAAGAATGATGACTCTTCAGGAAGTGTACCGGAATCAGATACAACTGCGAATGCATTCATCTGCAGGCAGTTATAGTCGTGGAATCCCAAAGGCTCATGCTGAATAACTCTCTTATCAAGTTCGAATCCTGATGCCTCGAGTCTCTTCTTAGATCTCGGATGACAAGAATAGAGTATAGGCATATCGTACTTCTGAGCCATCCTATTGATTGCTTTAAACAAAGACAGTAAATTCTTCTCCGTATCGATGTTCTCCTCGCGGTGAGCAGAAAGAAGAATGTACTTCCCCTTCTCAAGACCAAGCTTAGCATGTACATCAGAAGCCTGAATCTTCTCGAGATTCATATGAAGAACTTCTGCCATAGGAGAACCAGTTACATAAGTTCTCTCCTTAGGAAGTCCGCAGTCAGCAAGGTAGCGGCGGGCATGCTCAGAATAAGCAAGGTTTACATCAGAGATGATATCTACGATACGTCGGTTAGTCTCTTCAGGAAGGCACTCATCCTTACAGCGGTTGCCTGCTTCCATATGGAAGATCGGGATATGAAGTCTCTTAGCACCGATAACTGACAGGCACGAATTCGTATCACCAAGAACTAATACAGCATCAGGCTTCATCTCTACCATCAACTGATAAGACTTGGCAATGATGTTACCCATCGTCTCACCGAGGTCTGCTCCGACTGCCTCCATATAAACTTCAGGATCGTCGAGTTCCAGATCCTTGAAGAATACACCATTAAGGTTGTAATCGTAATTCTGCCCTGTATGAGCAAGGACAGTATCGAAGTACTTTCTGCACTTCTTGATTACAGCCGCGAGACGAATAATCTCAGGACGTGTACCTACAATTATCAGAAGCTTAAGCTTACCGTTATTCTTCCATTCAGCCATATTACTTAGCCTCCAGCGCTTCCTTCACATAATCAGTAGTCAAAATCTTATTTACTACACCATCTACATCAAGCAGGTTGGTATTATGCGATGTATAAGCCTCATCAGCTTCAGTCTCTACCTTGCCTTCTACGAAGAACTTATCGTAGTTAAGATCTCTGTTATCAGCAGCAACACGGAAGTACTGACCCATATCTTCGGAACGAAGTCTCTCCTCACGGGTCATGAGAGTCTCATAGAGCTTCTCGCCATGACGCGTACCAATGATATTAGTACCTGTATCGCCAAAGAGTTTCTGCACACCCTTTGCTAGATCACCGATAGTTGATGCGTCCGCCTTCTGGATAAAGAGGTCTCCGGGGTTAGCATTATTAAATGCGAATCTAACAAGCTCAACCGCCTCATCAAGATTCATTAAGAATCGTGTCATGGCAGGGTTAGTGATAGTAATAGGATTACCGGACTTGATCTGATCTATGAACAGGGGAATTACGGATCCTCTGGAGCACATAACATTACCGTAGCGGGTACAGCAGATAACCGTACCGCCACGTTCGGCAGCGACACGTGCATTGGCATAAATAACATGCTCCATCATTGCCTTAGAGATACCCATGGCATTAATCGGATAAGCTGCTTTATCAGTAGAGAGACATACAACTCTCTTAACGCCAGCATCGATTGCAGCATGAAGAACATTATCAGTCCCTTCTACATTAGTCTTAACAGCCTGCATTGGGAAGAACTCACAAGAAGGCACCTGCTTCAAAGCTGCCGCATGGAAAATATAATCAACTCCGGGCATTACATCAGCGACAGATCTGGGATCACGAACATCTCCGATAAAGAACTTAACCTTCTTAGCAGCTTCAGGATACTTAGCCTGAAGCTCATGTCTCATATCATCCTGCTTCTTCTCATCACGGGAGAAGATACGAATCTGACCGATGTCAGTATCCAAGAAATGCTTAAGCACCGTAGAACCGAAAGATCCGGTTCCGCCTGTGATCATCAGTGTAGCGTTGTTGAATTCACTCATGTAATAACAACCTCGTCATAATATTCTTTATGTTGGACAATTCATAAGATATTCGCCCCGTACAGCACATAGTCCAACGCAATTCGCAAATAACTATAATTCAAAACTACATATGTAATATATGTTTAATCTTTTGTTTAAACAATATCTTTCTCATTCTCTTATAAAAAACCTTCCAAGGTTGAGGATCATCTGAACTCATAAGCAAGTGAAAATCTGATGCACTATTCCATTTTTTCAACTCGCTACTCTTTCTAAAACCATGAACCAGATCCTCGTATGCTGTCTTATCATTAATGAATAATGTGTTGTATTTAATATTTAATTGGGGCCATTGCTCTATTTCACCTAACAAACATCTAACCCATAAATCTGGAATATTGGCACCCGCGCCTGTTGCGCCCCAACATGTACCTGCTATACGAACATTTATCTCGTTAAGATATGTAGTCCCATTGGATTTAAACATCTCAACATTGAATATTCCATGATACCCCATGCTCAACAACATATCTTTCAATCGAGATATATAAGGTTCAAGATGCTGTGGATTCATATTCTTACCTAATATTGTTACTCCCTTATTAAATCTGGCAGTTTCCATTTTTCTATGAATTATCGGTAGAAAAATCCTATTGCCGTCACAAATCCCATGAATGTTATACTCTTCTTCGATATTGATGAATTCCTGAATAATAACCGAACCATATTGTTTTATCTCAACAAGATGATCTAAATGATTCCTCAGTTCAGTCAAATCATTACACTTCTTCATGTTGGCTTTTGCTGCACCAACTGCACTTATTAGCGGCTTAACAAAGCAAGGAAGAACAATACCTTCGGGTATAACAAAGTGCCCATTAGAATAATCAGACACCCAAGATTTCGCTGTTTGTAAACCAAACCGTTTTGATAAATCAACTTGATATTTTTTATCCATCAAACGTGTAATTGCTCCGTTTTGGTTACAATCGGAATACGTGTAAATAAAAAAAGCTTCCAAACGATTTCGATATCGATCAACTAACGATGTTGCATAATCATCTCCGGGAAAGAGTACTATGCGGTTTTCACTTGTATTTCTATATATCTCAATGAGTTTATTAACTATGCATTCATCATCTCTATTATCAAATGATGCTTTTGATGTAAAAGCGTTACTCGCAAATACTATATCCTTGTTAGACACACCTATATAAAATAGATCTACATCATAGCCGGCGATTTTCAACGATCTTCCTATACCTAGAGCCGCTTCATAACTCTTACTTATCACTATGGTTTTCATGTAACACCTCGCCTTTTAATAATTCGTTTTCGACTTAGAATATCTTTAGCAAGATTCATCAAATACTTACACTCGTTCCGATTCCTAAATACAACAATGAACCCCAGCGGAACTGAAACTACACACAAAAGAACATGGAATACAACGGAAAACCAGCCATAACCAACTAGCACGTGTGAACAAATATAGAAATCTAACAACCCAATTGTCGCCAACAACAAAAAGAATAAACTATTTTTAATATAGTAATAAGAAACCGGTTTGTAATTACCGAAACTGAAACTGTGTATTATTCTAGGATCCACCATAAAATTAGTAGTAAAATCTGCGATAATAGTCCCCAAAATAACTCCGTAAATACCTATAAAATGTACAGATACAATTGAAACAACTAGATTAACAATGATGCTCAATATAGGTCTTACCCACATCTGGCGAAAAGCCCCGCTTACCATCCTTATCTGTTGCAAGTTTTGTTTTAATCCCGCAAATAACAATTCTATAGCAACAAGAAGTGCAAAAGGTTGAGCAATAATATAATCCTTACCAATCCAAACATCTAGCAATTCATCAGCAACAACAGCTATTCCAACACTAGCTGTGCCATACAACAAAAAAGTTACATAATTCATTACCTCAAAAAAAGCATATTTCTTTTCAACGCTTTCTTTCGAAAACAGATTTCCCATACTGGCTTTAACAGCAGAATAGAATTTGTTTAATATCGTTTTGATTGTAGTATAGAACAGAAGATAGTTAGAATAAATTCCAACAATCGTTGCTCCAATCACCGCTCCTAAAACAAGATTATCCGTTGCTTTAAGCACTACACCATTAGCACGATATACAAACAGCGCACCTAAGTCTTTAAAAAGATCTTTTACTTCACTGAACGAAATATTATCTTTCGTTTTTGCAAATGCATATGCATATTTTTTATTGGCCACCAATGCAATTGCTATATTAGATAGCACTCCAAATACAATGCTTAATACTGTATAAACAATAAAATCCTTCCAAATTATCAAAGCAATTATTTGAAAGATGTTTTGTATTGTTGATGCACAAAAATGCGCTAAAGAGATAATAAACTCCTGCTGATCCGCTTTTATTATTGCGCCTTTATAAGCAAAAAACCAATACGATGTTACACTCTGAGCGAGAAACAACAAGAAAACAACAACAGGTTTTATGCCTAACTCCAACAAACTATCGTAATCTTTAATTAGATGTGGCAAAAAAGGCACCAGCACTAAACCTGCCATCAAAATGACTAGACCTATAACTAAATAAGCATATCTATAGAACTTAATTAGGACTCTTACTCTATCTTGATCGCCTTCAGCCAAAGGTTTGTACAATTTGAAATTTATTGCTGTATCTAACCCTAATTCAGATAATGACAACATCGTCAAAATATCTGAAAACATTCCATTAATACCTAAATATTCTTTACCAAGTGTTTGGATAAACACCGTTCTACAGACGAATTTTAATAACGTAAGTATAAGCGTTGTTCCAATGCTCGTAGATAGATTAATAATGGAGTTCTCTGTCCTTGATTTTTTTGCCATTAATAACAATACTCCTGCTAACTACTGTTTAGTATCCTCAACACTGTTATCGTAAACAGGTCTCAACAAGGTGCTACTTACACCTTCAGTATGTGGTAGATAGACAACATCCACCCCCACACTAGCTAAATCTTCTTCAGTCTTATTCCAACGAGAATTACCTTTCCAGTCGTCACCAATAAATACTGCATTGAAAGAAATAGTGTTAAGAATTTCAAGCTTATCTAATGTAGTAACTACTATGCATTCATCAACAGATTTAATATTAGCGACAATTAATCGCCTTTCTTCCTCACTAATTACAGGACGTTTATTCTTGTATTCCATTACTAAAGCATCAGAATTAACCCCTACTATGAGATAATCACACTCTTCTTTTGCGCGGTTAAGAAGATTCAAATGTCCTACATGAAACATATCAAATACACCTTGCGTGTATCCAATTTTATATTTTTTCATATTTCATCGCCCCAAGTCATGTATTTTTTTACTGACCCTAGTCAGTATCTCATTATTCCTAAATCTCCGATAAGGTCTTAAATCCTCTTGATATTCAACAAATCCATATTCACACTTTGCCCTATTATCACGATATTCGCTATATGATATATATCCAGCTGCATAATCATCAATATTGACTTTTTCATTAATACATCTTATTGGATTGTTAAACGATATTGTGAATTCTGTGCGTCTCCCACAAATTCTATCTATATATAGTTGCACTAGGTTAATACCCGCACACATAGAAGCAAATCCAAAAGCTCCCAACCTCATATTTAGCTCATTAAAATAGACAATACCGTCGCTTTCATATAAATCAACATCTACAAGACCATTAAAATGAATACTCTTTAGAAAATCAGTTAGATTGTCTTTAATCGAATCATCTTTCTCAAAAGGGCAATAACGACCAATCATCGTTACCCCTTTATGATTACCGCTTCCTATTTTTTCTTTTTCTACAATACCCGGTATCACGACTTCATCTCCGTTACACACCCCGAGAACACCATATTCTTTTTCGATTACAAAATATTTCTCAACCAGTATTACAACATCACTTTTAGTTGCTATTTCATTCAGCACATTTCGCAATTGACTTTCGTTTTCACACTTTTTCATGTACGTTTTACTACCAGAAAAACTAACTTGCGGCTTTGTAAATACAGGATATTCAATCCCCTCGGGTAGAGTGTACTCTCCATTCATTATGTTTACACTCCACGAATCTGCTACCGGGATATTCCATTTTTTAAGGAGTTCCTTTTGCAGATTTTTATCCATTAATCTAACAACTTCCCCTTGAACCCCATTTATACTAGGGCAAAGAAATCTAGGGGATAATTCATCTAAATACAGATCTATTGTCGAAGCAGCAAAATCGTCCGTTGGGAGCAAAATAACTGTTTCATCTTTGCAGTAGAAACTATTAATAGTATTAATCAATGATTCTCTATTGGGCTCAATAGCGTAACTGTGATTCGTTACAAACCTAGAAGCGCTTTCGATATCGCCTCCTCTTAAGGCTCTCTTAATCCTTTTCTTTAAGCTCTTGGAATGTATTTCTCTTACAGTTCGTATTATGATTACTTCACAACCTGCCATTCCAGCACAACGAGCCATAGAAAGAAGTGATACATAGTTTCTACCAATAACTATAGCCTTCATGATTCTTCTCCTTCTAGATTGAGAATAGTTTTCCAAATGCGTTCACAATAATTAGAAGTTACATTATGAACCTCAGGAAGAATTGAGTTGCGATCAACTAAGAATCTATCATTCCCTTTTGAAACATCAATAATGAAATCTATCATATCGAGATGCGTGTAAAGGTGCATACCTGGCATATATTTTAAAGGATCCGAAAACACAAATCCACGAAGATTCTTATACTGCTCATAATCATCCAGTGAAAAAGCTATCGGCTTATTCAACAGTAAATAGTCTATAGCGACTGAAGAATAATCGCTAATTAAAGCATCTGTTGCTGCAAGTAATTGATACAAATTTATACTTTGAGCTATTAGATCTGAGTTCCCAATGAATCTAATATTGCTGTAATAGCTGTGCTCACATTTATACTCTTTTTGGTAAGGGTGCCTTTTAACGAGAATTACAATCTTGTTATCTTTACAAACTTGATTAATATCCATCAACTCTTCTTCTGATTGAATTAAGGGAATATCAAAACTATATTCTATTCGGGATTCGCCACTATCAGCTTTTGAATACTCTTTTTTTCTATAAGTTGGCATCCATATTATCAATTTGTTTTCATTATCCTTCTTTATCATTTCGACAAAGCGCAAAGTGTTATCATTAATTGTCTTATAAAAATCATATCTTGGATATCCTAAGGGAAGTATTCGACTTTTTTTACAAGAAAAGAATTTGGATTTTGTCTCAATGAAAACTTTTCCTGGAACTAAAACGTAATCAAAGTCCCTACCATCATGCCAGTCTCCTTCGTTATCAGCTACATTCTTATAACCACTGCCATGCCATAAGTTTATTACCATTTGATCCCGTCTTTTATTTATTATTGAAAAAGGTCTTCTGTGCATATAAAAGACATATTTGCTAGTGATCAGACAATAATTCGCCTTAAAACTGTTATGACCTGCACTAATAATTGTAATTGAAGATTCTTTGAATCTTTCAATATAATCATTGTATATGCTATCATCAACCAAATAGTATACTTTAATAGCGTGTACATTATTCATAATATAGTCTGACAAAGCTAGACAATTATCACTTTGCGTCTCAGTTATTATAAACAAGGCTGTATTGGGCTTAACTTTTTTAAACCGCAAAAGATCATTGAAGATAAGTTTTCTTAATATTGTTTTTATTACTGTCTTCATTTATGTTTTACCTATGTATGTCGTCTGAAAGATTGTCATCTTGGTTATTTGTTATTTTGAGTGGTAATAAGCAAAACCCTATACCACATTCTACATTAATCCCAACTCTTCAAAGAGTGATTTGCGTTTTTCTATATCATTTTTGGAAACAAATGCACTCTTGAGTGTTAATAGCCGCGTATTATCATTCTTATCAGTAATTATATGTACTAAACGCACCCCCCAAAAATAAGGAAGTAAGAATGGCTTACCCTTCAGAAAACTACACCCATGATAATTAATCATATCTCTATAACGCGGGAATAGTTTTCTTAGAATAAAAGATATTCTTTTCAACCCAGTGGGTTTATGGTTAAACAACAAGGCATTTTTTGCTCTATAATCATTGTTATTACTATCAGAGAATCCAAACACTCCATTTCTCATTATTGTCTTTGTTACTTCTTCAACAGTACCATCTAGCAATCCCTCATAACACACGGGAACCTTAATCCCAAACCATCTATTAATAAGCCAATAACAGGCGTGAGCAAAACGTTGTAATTCTAATTCGGCAGCGCGATCTTCTATCCATGCCCAGTTTAGATCAGGATTATTACGAATTACTACAGCTATATCTAAAAACTGACGAAGCCCAACACCCTCTGCCATAATGTGTTTACGAAGATGCATAATTAAGAAAAGAAAATGGAAACTCCAATCTAAACAATAATCGTTATAGTACTCCATATAGTTGTTAAAGAACTCAATTTGATATTCATTAGCGTATTCTATTTTTTTTACAAGCGTGTCATGAACCTCTATGTGCATTTCCCCTAGGCTTCCACACCAAGTATCCGTAGTTAAATCGTTATTACCTTCATATCCCAATTCACAAAGTATACGGATAGCTCTTGCTTTAGCCCCCGGTTCAACGATAATATCCACATCTCCCATTGTGCGTAGATAATATTGAGGGTAGTAATTAGCTATCTCGACTCCTTTAACAATAAAAGCATTTATACTGTTATCCTTCAGAGCATTACGAATAGTGGTTACAGCATTCTTGATAATCGTTGAATAGTATAACGATGCTGCATAAGAGCGCTCGTACTTGTATGAACATTCTTCAGGAATATACCGTTTACATTGGTAGTATATTATTCCTGTAACTTCGTGATTTTTAGACAACGTATATAAACCATGCCAATCAATTCCACTAATTTGTCTAGTTTCATTTAGGCTTATGTAGTCGCTTAATATCTGTAACAGAAACCGTTGTTCATTCGTTATTTCGGTACAATCAACCTGCATCACTCGTCTTCGCTTTCATCTTTGTATACATGTTAATCAACAACTATGTATTTCACTAGTTTACGTGGTCTCAATTATTATTCCTTCCAATATATCAATCGAGTGCTGTAGTGAATCATTTGTATAATCATATTCTAAATAACAAATACTGTCCTTCTGCATCTTTTCTTTTACATATAAATCAAGATTGGCTCTCTGATTAATAATATAATCTCGAGTCTTCTCTAAATCGATTTCATGATCACGCGTGGCTTTATAATGAATCAACAACTCCAAATCATTCTTTACATATACATACATATCTCTATTCAGTAGACGACCTAATGTGTCCGTAAAATCCTTTTGCTCATTTGGATATTTATTAACAAACATATTGGGAATTAAGGTTCTAAAACTCTCAGACAAAAGAACAGTATTACCTTTTTGGTCCATTTTTTCAGCTTTCAGTGCGATTATATAATGAAAAACGAGATGTCTAAGCATCCTAAGCCTCTTAGTTCCAATAATACCCCTATGTTTTAATACACGAAAAGCTATATGGATTAATCTGATAATTCTATAATTAAACAGGTATGGAATCATTAGAATATTCATAATTTTCCCCTTGGAATACCACCATGCATCGCAGAAGAAACAATCATCATTTGACTTATAATTCATATAACTTTCTATTATCGTAGTCTTTCCCGATCCAGAATTACCCAAAAACTCTATTACCATCACAATGCCTACCTAACTACCTTGCTGAATCAATTTGATGAATTAATGCTAGTTAGCAACTTAAAACTCAATCTATAACCTAAATATATCGGCAAATGTTCTTTCACAATTATGATCGTCTCGTGTAACAAAAAATTGATCTACTCTATTCTGATATTCTTGAGGTTGCGACATATTATCATCCATACGGTTAATAATCTCCTCAATTACAGAACTGCCAGTGTTTAAACAGGGTCCAAATCCATCGGTATCATAATCAAAATAACCCTCGCTATAATGTGTTTTTCGGAAGTCTTCTCTGTCGAACTGATAGTAAATCACCGGTTTCCCCATATAAGCAAAATCAAAAAATACACTAGAAAAATCTGTTACTAACAAGTTTGCACGAACAAGCAGGTCTTGAACATCATAATCATATCTATTGGCGATGATTATTTGTTTGGAACTAATACCTTCGAATAGTTCGGAATAATCTTGCATTTGAAAATGCATATAGAACACAACCTTGAACCCTTGTTCTTTAAGAGCACAAAGAAAAACATCGTTCGTTAACAAGGCTCGATAAGATTTATAAAAACTACTTTCGTAAAACTTCGTTTTCTCTTTGCTTGTAAAGCTTACTCCATCTACTTCTCTTTTCAACGACTTACGCCAAGTAGGCATAATCAGAATCATTCTTTCATTACTGGACTTACTTCGGTAGAGTTTGTCAAAACGACACAACCCCACACAGCCAATTGATCCTTCAGGATAGCCATATGTCTGCTTAACAAATTCATATTCCCTCGGAGCTGATGTAACAAAATAATCTATACAGCTCTTATCATAATCAAATACATCATGTGACAATTCATCTTTTATAATTCCGTGCTGTAAGAAAACAATCTTCTTATTCTTGTTACAAAGTCTCCTTAATCTTTTTACATCCTTTCGCCTTAACCCAAAAGGGTATGAACCACGTGCCTGAGAACTTATATCTTTTTCAGCTGATAGATAATACAAACAATGCGAAAACGAATCAGAATACAATATATTCCCCAAAGATTCTATATTTTTCATATCAGATGAGTTTTTTTCTATTACATAATAAATATTAATCTCAGGATGATTCTCCCTACAAAACTTAAAGAAGTGCATTCCATTATCTCTTGCTTCACTTCTTTTCTCACTAATCAACCATATTCCCCTATTTAACAGATCACGTCGAAAAATGTGTAGAGTAACCCATGCTAATAACAATAATAATAGGCCTAGAACTCTTTTTACTATTTTCCCTAATCTTCTCATGTATATTGTTGCTACTGGGAAATACGATTCCAGCAAACTCCTTTCTTGTAATAAACACGATTATCGTTCATTGCGAGAACGCATAGCAATCCAACTAAAGAAAATCCAAACAACGCGATTATCCAACATATTTAAGAAAAACATCTGAATAACAACGCCAATTAATGCAGCAAACAACACTTTATCCTTCTTCAAAATCCCAAAAAGATGTTTCTTGAGAAATGCTAGTATGAGTACTCCGCCTATAACACCAGTATCAGTTAGTATTTGCAGATATGTATTATGAGCTGCTCTGCCGTATAATCGTGTCATGCTTTTCAGCCCATTTCCTATTATAGGGGAATGCAACCACAACTGAATCGCTCTTTTCCATAAAACGAGTCTTCCATTATCCGTATCAACTCCAATATTAATCATACGAGTCCACTGATTAACATAATTTCGAGAAATGTAATAAACAAATAGTATTGCTATACAAGTTATCAAAAACAACCATAGGCCTCGATTGCCAATAACGGTCTTTTTGTCTTTTACAAAGAAATATACTGTCAATACTGTCGTTACAATCCACGCAAGCATATTTCCACGAGATGCTGTTAATACTACCGCAACGGCAACAATAAAATACAAAAATGTATATATTATTACTCTCTTTCCAGTGAGTATCTTGTTTAGAATAATGGTAAGCGTAATAACAAATGGAACACCTAAATAATTAGGATCAATCGAGGCTCCAAATATCATAACATCTTCATGAAAATAGCGACTATTCCCAGCTGTAAAGCAGTAATAAATAGCTAATACTGCATATATCGTACTAGAATATACAAATGTAGACTTAATGAACTCGTTTTCTCTGTCATTAGTTGGCAAAGCTGCCAATACGACATAGAGCAAAGCTTGTGATATAAACTTGAGATAATCTGAATTACTACCACCTAAAGAAAAAGTTACTACTGTCAGCAAAATGCAAAATAGAATGAGATATAGACTCTGTCTCGGTATTTTGAAGGACCTATAGTTAACTCTTTTCGTTATAATACACGATAGAATTGTAAGTGTTAGTCCAACAAATGCTGATAGTTTTCCTATTCTTTCAGGTTGAAATAGCATTAGCGCCACATACAATGAGAAGAACACAACAGGGAAACTTATTCGCTCATTTCGATTATCGCCTAATATCATTCTCATACTTATTCTCACTTCGATGTATAAAGTTTACATAGCATATCTATGTGTCTCTTCTTTGAGTATTTTTCACCGAGTTCAATATTGGCTTCCTTCATAGCATTAACTTCATCGGGGTTACTTATCATAGTTTCTAATACGGCTTTTATACTATCAACGCTTCCAACTTCAATCCATTTAACATTCTCATCAGATAGAACTTCTGGAATAGATCCAACAGGAGTGGACACAATTGCACAACCAGAAGACAGTGCTTCTAAAATGACTAATGGAAGTCCCTCGTGATAGGAAGGAAGAACTAAGGCATCTGATTTTTTATATATCGCAACTTTATCGGAACCTACCACATAACCATGAAGAGTAACTTTATTATCATTTTCAAGTATTAGATTATCAAATTGTTGCTTGATTGAGTTATCAGTAATTGTTCCACATATATCCAAATGCAAAGCATTCTCATCAATACTCTTGATTGCTGACAAAAGTTCAATTATTCCTTTGTCACGATTGAGCATTCCCACAAACAACAAATTCAATCGAGAATTGTTTGTTTCTTTATCCCTTACAATGTCAAGATCAGAAAAATTATACAATACGGCAGTTTTATTCTCATTCAAACCAACATTAATGAATTGATTCTTCATTTTGACCGACAGAAAACATATTCTTTCGGTATTATCGTTAAGACATCTAATTATCTTTGGTCTAAAGAATACCGGAATCTTATTAAACACTGTAGAAATATCACCTACATGTATTGATAAGAACACCTTTATTCCGTACTTTTTATGCAATTTAGTCAACAACAATACATCTTTTAAGAATAAAGAACGACAAGAAGTATGTATGTGCAATATATCTATCTTTCCTTTCTTTATTTCCTTAACCAATCCTCTATACTGTGCAATTCCATATAGTAATGTTTGCAATGGAGAAATCTTTATTCTATCGAGCATTGTGTTCTGATAATCAAACAAAGATATATCAATGTCATTACTATTAAACATTGATTGTCCTGAAAAATAACTGTTAATTATGGTAGCTATACCGCCAACATATGTTGTATGCGGCATTTGAAAACAAAAGCAAACTTTTTTCATTTCTCACTATACCATTTCTTGTTATATAGATAGCACCCTTTTATTTCAGCATCTTTCACCTTGTTGACTAAATGAATTAGATAATACAACCGCTAAAGATACTCAACATTTATTTATCTGTATTCTACTAGAGGAAAATACTTACCTAATTCATAATCAAATGAGTCCGGCGAAAACTGTACATATCCACTCCAAGGATAAAAAGTCAATTCTCCAAACACAACCGTATTCTTAATATCATACAAATCAACTCTTACGGCAGGAAAATCACGCGACAGTGTTCTAGCAATATTTATCATAGTGTTCAAGTTCGAAGGTTTTGGAACAAACCTATCAATCTTTGGACAATCAGTCTCAACATTTAGATTATTCCAATCTAGGTCATATATATTTCTTTTATGACCCGCAAATCTATCGCAGTCAAACACGATATAGCGAGGCTCACCATTGAAGCATAAAAATTTGTAATCAGATATACTACTATCTGGATTAGAATCATCTTCCAGATACTTTTCCGCAATTATGAGTTTAGATGACCCATCATAAGCCCATTCTCTCCCCGCAGAAGCATCACCCATTGATAAGTATTCAGATAGTTTCTGTTTTGTAGCCTCTATATCAAGATTTGTCTTATCTTTACAAAATATGTTAGTTTCACTTCCATTCGTAACTTTCAACGCAAATTTATTAGGAAGTTTATCAAAATCAATCTTATCCGGAGAGTCAACTACAATGTACAACTCGTTAAGAATACTTGCTAATCCTTTAGATTCTATGTACTCTCTAACATAGTACTTATCTACACATTTCATCATAAGAGGATTTCTATATTTGAGTTTATACCACTGTATTTTTTCTGTATACCTCTGCGGGTTGTTAAGATTCAATCTCCGCTTAAGTTTGATTCTGTACTGAATTTTCAGCATATTATTATCTGGAATGAATCTCAAAGCTCGAAGAATAGCAAATCTTGTTTTCTGAGATCTTATTATTTTTTTATAACCATTCATACATTATCTCCTAACAATCGCATTCCTGAACAAAATGTGAGAGTAATTCTTTAAAGTGAGTGTAATAAAATGGATTATCACAACAGTTATTTTTCATCACCAATAATTCTCTTGCACTAAGATTTAGTACTTTGATAAACATACTTGATATATCATCCATGACATATCCATTTTCACCATTTTTAATGTATCTTTTTATATCACTAGTATCATTACAAAGCACTGGCGTACCGCAACTAATCGACTCAGAAACTTTAGTCGGAAATCCTGCCATCGTAACTCTTTTCTTATCTCGTACCAAAACAGTAAAATCAGCAAATCTGATTTTTGACATTACAACGTTATTATTCACACTTCCATTAAACACAACTCTATCTCCGAGCTGAATCAAAACGCGTCTACCCATTTCTTTTTGACTAGTTGGAAACATATTAAGATACTGTTCTTTCGTCATCCCATAGATATTTAAATCAAATTGTTTCAATGATGCAATCGAAGATACCTTCAACAAGTTTTCTAAAATCAGATCTATTCTATCTTTCCACTGATTTGTCGGTCGATGCACATCTGATGTTGTACCAGCGTAAACAAAATGAATACAGTTATATTCATTTGAATTTGATGTAGATGATTTCTTATGACACTTTTCTACCGAAAGTGGCGGAATAACCACAGTTTTGGAACCATTTTTCATATGGTAATCTGCCAAATAGTCACTTATACAAATGATTCCGTCGCATGCAGGTATTACCTTTCTATTCATCATCATGTTATTACAAGCTCTAACAATCCCTCGAAAAGGGTTACGCCAATTAATGTCAAGCCAATCAACCTGATCATATATGACAGTTATATTATTAGTACGACACCAACCGATTAATTTTAAATTCTCTTTTTGAGTAAATAGAGCCCCATATAAAATTATTATTCTGACACCTTCACTAATAATAATACTCTTAACATCTGACAATTTGGTGTTGAGAACACGCTCAATTTCATTACCACGATCAATTGAATACGAAACGATGTTATCATAAACTATTGGATCTGATTTACCTGGTCCAACGCAGATTACTCTATACCCAATTTCCTGAAGAAGTTTACAATTACCTAAAACTCTTTTCCCAGAAGCATTCCCATCTGGAAATGCAAAATTCCCTACATATGCCACAGTTTTCATTTTAATTCGAATAGAAGAGTCGATTAACTAATCGCGTCTTCCATAATCGCTTTCCAAGAATAGTGTATCTTTGCGAAATCTCGCATTATGTCGGTTACCTCCTCATTATCACGGTAAGTATTATAAAAGTTCCATACATCTTCAAAATCTATCATACTCTCATCATTAGAACACTGATGTATATACGGGTAGTTTTCGGGGACACTAGGTTCTTCACCAGAATAAATATATGGTAATCCTTTAGCAAAGTACTCCTTTGTTTTCAACCCCGTATCCTTCTTTCCCCCGATACGATGCTGCCCCAATGGGCCTAACCCAACATTACATTTATCATATATAGCATCAAGTTCATCACCATATTTTTTTCCATACAGAAACACCTTATCTTGTAAATTCAAAGAGTGTATTAAACCGACTGTTCTAGATGATATCGACCCAACTAGATGCACCTTGATATCAAACAATTTCTCGTCCCTTTCATAATAGTCATTCAGACTCTTTACAATCCTATCATAAGCATGATATGGCATCTCATTTGCAACAGATATTAGATTCAACTCATTTTTCGAGCCAACATATTGATGTTTCTTTATTCTTTCTGTTTCAACTCCTATTCTCGCTTCCTTAACCTCACTAATTCCATAAAAATCATCTACATGGCCTTCAGTAAGAATTCTATCCACAATCCCCTTCAATTTAGGTCCATTTTTATCTAGCATGTAGGAAATATACTTTCCTTTCATCGTACTAAATCGAATTCCTGGGAAATAAGCATGTGCTTCAAGAATAATACGACCACCTCGTATCTTAAAAGATTTTAGCATCTTAAGATAATTGTTTGATGGGGCCAATAATCTTCCGTATAGAATATCGTAATTGTAATCACATCTATTTATGAATTCTAACGCAGTCGAAACAAGCATAAAATATCGCCTATATCTGACATATCTTTTATTGTGAATATGATATTTTTTCTTGTATATCACTTTATCGTTACTGTCTATTATATAGACTCCATCATCTCTATACTCCGAATGAGTAACACTATGACCTAATTCTTTCAAGGCATTAATCTCAGAAGAAATCTTCTTCGTTATTCCTAACGATTGATCAGAAGGTGTGTAGTTTACGAACATAAAAATATTCATGAATGATATATCTCCTGCTTATTCACTTTCGTTTAATGACTTTTATAATCTTGTTATAAGCTGTTGCACAGAAAATGGATACGATCAATACAACAAAGAATCTCAACCAATCATTCTTTATACTACTGGATACATATAATCCAAAAACATGCCATAGATATATATCAAAACTATGCTTAGACATTACAATTATCGCTTTCGAAACATTCAAAGAACGAAACTTATTTTCAAATCTCTCTAACACCTTAACTAATATCAAAGAAACAATCATTCCATATGTTATGTAATACACAGTTGGCGGATATTTATTTGATGATAAATCAAATACATCTCCGTGTTGTTTAATGATTATAGTTAAACAAAAGCAGATGACTATAACTCCCGTAGCAAGATATTTATTTATCAAATGCCTATCTATACAAATTACAAATCCGATAAAAGAAAGAAAAACATAACCCACCACATACAATAGGATCTTAACAATACTGAAATCCACTGGAATAACAAATAGAACACTAGCTAAAATCCAATACATTATTGGAAATACTAACTTAATTCTGGGGGTTTTATCTAAAATTAAACTATATATGGGGGTTGATATCGCAGTAACAACAAATACACATATTATCCATGTATATCCAATACCATCCATGAAAAGAAATGTCTTAATAACCTGCAAATATGAATAAGGGTACTGTTTTCCAATATTAAGTAATCCAATAAGCAAGAAATAAACAATGAAAAACACCCAAGGTCGAATAATCATTTGTCTCCCTCGTTTGGTGTAATACTCAATAATTGAACACTCCGAGGATCGAACAGAGCAGTAACCACTTACAACAACCATAATCGCAACATTACAACCAAATAATAATTGAAGAATCGGCGAGGAAGTACCAAATACATGAGCAGCAACAACTAGCAAAAGACCTATGCATCTTAAGTAATCTACCCAAACTATTCGATTATGTTTATCTAATGGTTTATTCATCTTTATATATTACTTTATTGATCTCAGCTAAATATGTCTCTATGACAATTACTCGACTAAACTCATGTTCTACTTTCTTTCTGCCTTTAAGGCCCATTATGCGTCTGGATTCATTTGCGATCTCACTTATGAAGACTTCCGTCTTATGTACGAGCGAGTCAACATCTCCACCATGATATATGTATCCACTTTCTCCATCATTTACAGTCTCCTTACAGCCCGGATTATCAGTAGTGATGATAGGTCTGCCAGAACTTGCATTCTCCAAAAGCACATTACTCATCCCCTCACCATAAGTACTGGGATGAATAATGGCATGAGCTCGCCTAATCCATGGTTTAACATCTTTCTGTGATCCTCGATAAAGAACAATATCTTGCTTCCTTAGTTCTTCAAGTTCTACCGCATAATGATTCTCTGTTGGCTCAATGAAACCAAGCATATTGAATTCTGTTTTGGGATACTTTGCTTTAATTCTCTTTGCGGCTTCGATGTAATCATTTACGCCTTTGTCTTTCAGTATTCTTCCAATATAGTTAAACACCACTGGAGCGCCTTCTATTCCATTCCCTCCATCAGGATAATCTTGCACAGGATAACGATCCAAAGCCACACCAGAACCAGGAATCAACTTACAGTCTCCCCTTACCCATCCGAGTTCTTTGGCCAATTCCATATTAGTACTATTCTGGAACATTATGCAGGAAGAGCCACGATAAGCGGTCTTAAAAAGAAACATAATAAGTTTCTTCTTCAAGCCGTTTTCATTAACCACAGATCCTAAACCAGTCACATTATTTATAACCGGTATATGGAGTTGATGTGCAACTATTGAAGCATACACATTGGGTTTAGCTGTATATGTAAGAACAACTGACGGTTTGTGCTTCATAAAAAGTCTCTTATAGTGCATCATTAGCTTACCATCATTGATAACACTAGTTCCTCGGCGATCAATGGGTGGATCATCATAAACATACTCTTGATTCTTCCGTAATCCGATTTCTTCCATAACCTCAAACTTCGGACCATCAGGACAAGAAATGAGCATACGATACCCCGCATTGATAATGGCCTGAATCAACTCCAAACGGAAGCAATAGACATCATCATCGTTGTTCGTAAGAAGAGCAATTAGTGGTTTCTCCATTATTCATACTCCTTTCCACAAACAGCGAATAGTGTTCTAAACATTGTCGCTATCTCTCCTATAAAATTAAAAGTTTGCATGCTTCTCAAGTTATACTTCATTTTCTCAGGAAGAACTGATTCTATATAAACTCTATCAACATCATCTGCCACATCTAACAATGCTGCCTCGTCTTTGTATCTAATACTTGCTTCAGAAGTAATTCCGGCCGGCAAAAGCAAGGTTGCATAATACTCTGGTTTGTATTGTTCAACATACTTAACAGCCTCAGGTCTGGTTCCAACGAAACTCATATTCCCTGAGATAACATCAAACACCTGGGGTAACTCATCCAACTTAAATCTACGCAATATAGATCCAACTCGTGTTATTCTACTATCGTTTGATACTGTAACCGTTGTTCCTATCTTATCAGCATTCGACACCATAGTACGGAACTTATGAATACGAAAATGCTTTCCATATGAGGTTACTCGCCCTTGTCGATAGAATACCGGACCCTGAGAATCAATCTTGATCATAATCGCAATAATCAACATAGGAAGAGATACTATAACAAAGCACATAATTCCCGCTAAGATATCGAATAATCTCTTTAAGACCAACTGAAATCTTTTCTTGTCTAGAGTCTCCCAATAAGGACGAACTTCTGGAATTCTCATAAACTCCGGTAAATCATCCCACCGTCTCAACATCCAACGACCTCATTGACAGCCTGCTTAAGCACTTCACTTATGTACTCGACATCTTCATCACTTAACAGCGTATGAAGAGGCAGTGTTATAAGGTTGTGGTAATAATCGTAAGAGTTGGGATAATCATTACAGTCTTTCCCATAGGCGGTCATCATAGGTAATGGCTTATAGTGAACATTAGTTGCAACGCCCAATTCAGCCATTCTTTCTATTATCTCGTTCCTCTGTTCACTAGTGATACCAGGGATTCGAATGACATAAAGATGATTAGAACTGTCAACATATTCAGTATTATGGAACATATGAAATAGCCCCAATCCATCACAAACCTTGTCGTACCTCTTAATTATAGTTTCTCTTCTCTCAACCAATCCAAGATAACGATCTAACTGTCTTAATCCGATTGCTGCAGTAACATCTGTCATGTTGCACTTATACCATGGACCGATAATATCGTATTCCCATGCTCCAACCTTAGTCTTAGCAAGAGCATCCTTGTTCTGACCATGTAAAGAGAGCAACTGATACATCTTATATATCTCGGAGTTATCAACACCTTCTATCTCTCTCCATGTAGCAGCGCCGCCTTCAGCTGTAGTGAAGTTCTTAACCGCATGGAATGAGAACGATGTAAAGTCTGCTATTGCACCTACATACTTCTTCTTACCATCAATCACTCTACTCGCGCCTAACGCATGAGCTGCATCACAGACTACAACTATACGACCTAATGATTTCTGAATTAGGGAAGATAAATTAGATAGAGGCGTTCCATCGGATTCAATCGGATGGAATAAATCTCTCTTACTCTCTACTATATTGAACACACGATCGTAATCACAGACTATTCCACCGAGATCTACTAGTACAATCGCTTTAGTCTTATCTGTAATAGATCTTTCTAATGCATCATAGTCCATCTCAGGACAACGAGTAACAGGATCGCCGTCTTTCTGAATATCAACAAACTTAACTGTTGCTCCGCAGTGTATTACGGCAGAGGCTGTCGCTGTATATGTATAAGCAGGAACGATGACTTCATCTTTGGGACCTATTCCCAGTATTCTAAGATTAAGCTCCTCAGCTGCAGTAGCAGAATTAAGACATACGACTCGATTGCTCCATCTGTCTGTATCGTCCTCTGTATTGAGAGTATTATCACCAGTCTCAATATATGCAGCGAGTCGTCGTTCAAGAAGTTTAGTTCTCGGACCTGTTGTAATCCACCCGCTTCTTAACGCTTCCGCTACTTCAGCTATCTCTGCATCTGATATATCCGGCGGACTGAAGTTTATCTTTCTTCTATCCATTATCTATTTGTCGCTCCTCCCCCAAAAACGCGCACAACAGTCTACATATCGGCTATAAGACCGATATGAATCCTAGTGCCTTCACGGCACAACAACCAACACGGCGGGGCGATGATTGGCTGCTTGTCTACGAACTTATATTATAGTATATACATATGGGGAATACAAAGACAGTTATCTCTTCTCTACTATCTCTAATCCTGCTGTCATTTTGGTATTCTGACCGAACATCTGAACTTCCACTATACAGGATCTCTTATGTCTGTCGATCTTACGGATCAAACCTTCCATGCCCTTGAGAGGACCTTCTGTAATCGTTACTTTCTGTCCTTCTATGAATCCGTACGACATCTCGACGATATGGTTATCGCCTCCGAGGTTCTTAAGCAGTTCTTCTTCATCTATCGTTAGCTGGAGAACTGTCTGATCAGCTCTCAGGAGCTTGGTCATTCCTTCGACCTTCTTTAGCTGGTTATACAGTTCGTCGGGATTATCTGTTATCAGGAATACATATCCCGGGAACAGCGTTGTCTTCTCGTTCTTCCAGACTCCGTTTCTCTTTCTTCTGCATTCACGGAACGGGATGAAGGTCTCATCCAGGATATCGGGATCGATATATTTCTCACATGCGTAACGCATCTTCTCTTCTTTACCCGTTAAGACTTGAATAACACACCACATGATTATCGGATCAGTTCCTTTATCGATAGATATGAATGGATTGTATCATAACAGTCTTCGTCTCATTTACAAGTTCGAACCCCAATCCTTCCATCACAGAGCTAAACTTCCAAAGTTAATAGCAATTATGTAATCATTCACATGTATCCTTTATCCTTTTACTAATCATTAACATAACTGCTTTTTCAAGGTATTGGTATATATACACTGCAATGACAGTAATCACAAATGAAATTGTGATTAATAATAAGCTAACATGATCATAATGAATAATATGTTTTGTAAAAGAGTGAAAATAATTAATAACAAGTCTGTGTATCAAAAAAGCATAGGGACTTATGGCAGCAAGCCAAAATGTTAGCTTGTTTGACAATAATTCAGAGACTATACCGATGTTCAACGAAAAAACAAATATCAACAATACAGTTGAAGGAATAAACAAACTGGTATATGTAAACCAAATAGTGTTTTCCGGAGCATTCGCATTATATACACACACGATAACATTTAAGGCTATCGCAATAATCTCCAGCAAGGAACCCAACAGCTTGGATATAGGTTGTTCGGACATTATGACAATCTTTCTATTAAAATAAATAGATGCCAAAAAAACTCCTATTGCAAAATCCCCAAGGCGAAAAATCGGATGACAGTAGGTAATCCACTTAATATCAATACTTGTGTATTGATATACACAAAAACCTATTAACAATTGGAACAAGAAAACTAAAGAGATAGCAACTAACGATATCCACGTTTTTTCATTTTTCTTTATATGCTTCAATAAAAAAGGAAAACAGAAATACAAAAAAACACATACTGAAAGATACCATGCAACTGAATTGATTGCCTGATAACCAACAGGAAACCATGTTTGTATTAGGGGTATTGTTACAGCCAGTCGCTTTAATACTCCTATTATAGTCTCGCCCTGTAGCATCAAATAAACCACTCCAAAAAACAACATTAGCAAATGTAATGGATACAGTTTTCTGATTTTTTTGATTGAAAATAGAACAGATCCCTTAAATGAATTTTGGAGTGGTCTGTTCCAATAGGAATAAGTCATTAAAAAACCCGATAAAACAAAAAATACAGAAACGCCCCATCGCCCGGAACTTTTAGCCAAACAGTTATAAAGAGCACCTTCGCCTGGAAAAGCTCTTACGGCATGGTTTAAAAACACCCCCAAGAAAGCAATTGCTCTGATAACTTGCAAAGATTCTATACGCTCAACATTAGTGTTAGATAGCTTTTTATCTTTCATTGTTGTTTACCTCGAGTTATACATACCAGGAATAGATTTTAGTAACTTCATTGTTTAGGAATCAGAAAACCTCGAGATTCGATCTCGAGGGTCTCTTAAATTGCTATTCAAACTTTTAGCATAACTAATCCATACACCATATACTAGTTAGCAACAACTGTGACTCTTAATTCTTCGCAGGCTTATACGTCGGTACTACTTCCGATACGAGCTCTCTTATATTGCTGACTTCATTTTTCGCTGCTTCATCGAGTTCATCAAGCTGCTTGGTAAGCAGCTCGTCATCCATCTCGATAGGCTCAGCGATGGAGATTTCCTTGTTCTCCTCCGTCTGTCTCAGGCCCTCTTCGTCCATGAGGCGCTCCTCGTAGAGCTTCTCACCGGGCCTGAGGCCGGTATACTCGATCTTGATGTCCACATCGGGGACGTAGCCCGAGAGCTTGATCATCTGTCTTGCGACATCGTCGATCTTCACGGGGTCGCCCATGTCGAGTACGAAGATCTCTCCGCCCCTCGCATACACGCCTGACTCCATTACGAGTGCGACCGCCTCGGGAATCGTCATGAAGTATCTGATGATGTTCTTATCCGTTACTGTTACGGGTCCGCCTGCCGCGATCTGCTTCTCGAATATCTTCAGCACGGATCCGTTCGAGCCGATTACATTACCGAATCTTACAGCAGAGAAGTTGGTCCTCACCTTGACCTTCCCCGCGTCGTACTCCTTCTGTGCGCGTCTGTCCATCATCTGCACGACCATCTCACATATTCTCTTGGACGCGCCCATGATATTCGTGGGGTTTACTGCCTTGTCCGTGGAGATGAGCACGAAGCGCTGCACGCCCCACTTAAGTGCTGCCTGCGCCATCTTATACGTACCGCCTACGTTATTCTTTATGGCTTCGTTAGGCGAGTCCTCCATGAGGGGCACGTGCTTGTGTGCCGCGGCGTGGAAGATGATGTCGGGGTGGTACGTCTCCATGACGGAGTTCACTCTGTTGGTGTTCCTTACGGAGCCTATAAGCGCGATGAGGTTAAGCTTCTCGCCGTACTTCTCGCGCAGCTCACGTTCGATCCAGAATGCGTTGTTCTCGTATATGTCGAAGATAATGAGCAGCTTCGGGTCCGCCTTCGCGATCTGCCTGCACAGCTCGGAGCCGATGGAGCCGCCTCCGCCCGTGACCATGACCGTCTTCCCCGAGATGTACTCGCGTATGCCTTCCATGTTGGTCTTGACCGTGTCGCGCCCCAGAAGGTCCTCTATCTGCACGTCACGCGTCTTCTTCAGGGACACGGTGCCGTCCACGAGCTGGTATATACCGGGTATAACGCGCACCTTGCACCCCGTCGTGGAGCATATGTTAAGTATCTCCTTGCGCTCACTTCCGCTTGCAGCAGGAATAGCGAAGACAATATCATCGATCTCATATTTGCCGACCATCTTCGGGATGTCGTTACGGTTGCCGACGATCTGTACGCCGTCCAGCATTCTGCCCTTCTTCTCAGGGTTATCGTCGATGATGCAGCAGACCTTCGATGTGAGGTTCTCGCTCATCTTGTATTCGTGTATTACGTCTTTGCCGCAGGCACCCGCACCGATTACCATGACGTTGCGCTTGGACTTGCCTGAGGATGAACCGGAACTAGTTATATGTCTTATCAAGCGGTAAACGAATCTGTTCGCAGTAGTTCCGATGGCTGCGAAGAACATGCCCATTATCCAGACGGAGATCGGGACGGTTCTTACTCCATTAATGTTTGAATCAACTATAACGAATGTGAGGCCGAGTAATCCCAAGACTCCCCATGCGAGGATCATGCGGATGAGCTCATTTACTGATGCATAGGTCCAGATACTGTGGTAAAGCTTGAAGCACCAGAATACGATAAGTGCGACAATGGCAACCGTTGGTACTACAAGCTGATATGCATGAACGTAGTTTTTTATTATTACGGAGAACTGGAAATCGAATCTTAGAAGAAATGCCGCCATGAATGATACGGCGATGATGATTATATCGAGAAGAGCTATGATGGAAGCCCTTATGGCCCAGCTCTGCATTATAGAAGATCTCTTACAATTATTGTCCAAAGTCCCCCCAAGGCACTCCCGCGCCCGACAAATTCTTAATTCTATATTTTAATAATAAGTATCAATAAAATTAGTGGATTTCATTATACTACGCGCCCCCGAGATAATCAATTTGCTCCTCCGCGGGCAAAAAAACCGGCCCCGCAGGGCCGGTCTTCAAATTACCGAACAACTCACTCAGCAAACAGTGCAGTCGACAAATACCTATCACCCGTATCCGGCAGCAACACAACAATCGTCTTGCCTTCATTCTCGGGTCTCTTCGCGAGCTCGATCGCAGCGAACAATGCAGCACCTGAGGAAATACCAACCAGCACACCCTCGGTACGACCCAATTCCTTACCGGTAGCGAATGCATCCTCATTAGCAACCGGGAATACCTCATCATAAACAGAAGTATTAAGAACATCAGGAACAAATCCCGCACCGATACCCTGGATCTTATGGGAACCTGCAGTACCCTTTGACAGAACAGGCGAATCAGCAGGCTCGACAGCAACTACCTTCACAGAAGCCTTCTGTGACTTCAGATACTCACCTGTACCTGTGATCGTTCCGCCCGTACCTACACCTGCAATGAATACATCAACCTCGCCGTCAGTATCTTCCCAGATCTCGGGACCTGTCGTAGCCTTGTGAATAGCAGGGTTCGCGGGATTAACAAACTGTCCGGGAATAAAGGAATTAGGGATCTCCTTAGACAATTCCTCCGCCTTGGCGATCGCGCCCTTCATACCCTTCGCGCCCTCAGTCAGAACAAGCTCAGCACCGTAAGCCTTCATGAGCTGTCTTCTCTCGACGCTCATTGTCTCGGGCATCGTGATGATGATCCTATAACCCTTGGCTGCAGCCACAGACGCGAGACCGATTCCCGTATTACCACTAGTAGGCTCGATAATCGTAGAACCCGGCTTCAGCTTACCGGAAGCCTCAGCATCCTCGATCATTGCCTTAGCGATACGGTCCTTAACGCTGCCCGCGGGATTGAAATACTCAAGCTTCGCCAGCACCTTCGCCTTGAGCCCAAACTTCTCCTCGATATGTGTCAGCTCGAGCAGCGGTGTCTTACCGATCAGATCCGCCGCCGACTTGTAAACTTTGCTCATAATAAAATACCTCCGCTTGATATTATAAAACTCAATCGAAGATATATTAATACCATTTACCTATAGTGTCAATGGGTTTATTTTAATCCCTGATCCTTCAGACTCGAGAACCTGTGGATCTCATCCACTACCAGCGAATTAACCGACTGCACCATCTCCGCCGCCGGCATACCTACGTAATATCCCTGAATAAGATCAACACCCAGCATGACAACAGTCTTCAACTCCTCGCGGGTCTCGATACCCTCCGCCAGAGCCTTGATACCATTCTCATGTGAGAACTCTATAATATCGCGTACAAAATGCTGCTTCTGCGGCGAATCCTCAATACCCGACAGCAGCTCTCGGTCGATCTTCACATAATCAGGCGCGTACCTGAGCAAGTTAGCGACATTCGAATAACCCGTGCCGTAATCATCGACCGCGGTCTCGATGCCGATCCTCTCATAGTCCGTCTTCATCTGCTTAAGATCGTCATCCGTGACCTCCGAATGCTCGGTCAGCTCGACAACGATAGACGACGGATGAACACCGACATAATCCTCCAGCAACTTCAGATCCTCTCCGCGCAGAGTAAATCCCGGAATCGAATTGATAAACACCTTCTTGCCCGCACGAAGCGTACCCTCGTTCTTCTTCATGGAATCGATAACACCCGAGAACGTCGCCTTCTCGACTTCATACAAACGTCCGTAGAACTGCGCGTAACGAAGAACGATCGGCGGCGCGAGATACGGGTCTACATCAGGCCTCATCAAAGCCTCGTAAGCATAGATCTCGCCGGTCTTGCCGTCGACGATCGGCTGGAAATGATACTTAATAAGATTACTGTCGAGGATCGAACTTACAACTCTGGCGATCTTCTGCTCTTCTTCAGTAAGCTCGGCATTAGCCGCGAGCTTGTACTCGTTCTTGCTCATATTCTTACGCGAGATCGCGAGGTTAACCAGCCTCTCGACTTCCTCCGAAGTATCCGGGCTTCCGCTCTCACACGCGTAGAAGAGTTCAATATCATAATCAATATCATCCGTCTCGGAACAGATCTCCGCGATCCTATCAAGAAGCTTGTCCTTCTCGGCCAGAAGCTCCTGATCATCCGGGTTACGCGTGATCCTCAACGCCACGAGCTCGTCGTTACCAGCGCGGAAACACATGCAGTTACGCGAGGAGAAAACACTTTCGAGAGCGCTCGCGACGGTCATGATCGCGCGGTCGCCTTCCTTACGCCCGTAGTCCTCGTTGATCTTCTTCAAGTCTTTGATATCTACTGCCAGCGCGCCCATGTAGTCGCCGTTGTTCTTCATCAGGTGGAGGAACGTCTCCGCGTTCTCGAGGAAGCCCTTGTAGTTGCTAAGTCCCGTGAGGTTATCTACCGTCATGCCGCGGCGTGCGATCTGCGACGAACCGATGAGCTCGTCGCTTCTTCTGAAGCACTCGATGCCGCGGGACACGCACTTGAGCCACGCCCTGTACTCGGCCGAGATGACCGTCACCTGGTTCTCGTATCTTATCGCGCCGTAGCCGAAGATCGTGTCGTCGAAGAAAAGCGGCATGAAGTAGTAGACCGACGGCTTGTCGTGCTGCTCATGAAGCTCCGGCAGCATCGTCGCGCGCGGGAAGATACTGTCATTTAATATGCGGTCGTTGTTGTCCGTCTCCGAGCCGCAGCGGATGACCTCGGAGATCGTCTCGTCGAAGCCTCCGGGATTGTCCTTGCCAAGCGACGGGTTCAGACACAGGCTGAACGAATCAAAGCCGCGGATGAGATGCAGGTTAGAGAAGATCGTCGACAGAAGTCCCGTGTACGTGGTCTGGCCGATCATGTCCTCCTCCATGTTGCTGAAAGGCGAGAAGATCGAGCCGAGCGACTGCTGTGTGTCCCACGTGTCGCGCAAATAATACGTCGACTTCGCGCTGTCACATCCGCACCCGCACGTGCCTCCGATAAAGAGGTCCGGGTCCTCCCTTATGAGCATGGGCTCCTTGCCCCTCACCATCGCATCCGCGAATATCGCCGCGTTCATACCCAGGTGCTCCGACGTCATCGGCACGCTCGTCAGCGGGATCGGCGAGTGCTTCCCCTCCACGTTCGTGTCGAAGCCGACTATCTTGATGTCCTCTGGTATACGAAAACCTTTCGCCGCGATCCTCTTCGCGAACCCCAGTGCCATGCAGTCATTCGCGAAAGCCACCGCCTCGGGCATATTCTCCGGCTCCAGCGCGAGGCTCTCCGCGAGACTCTCGCCGCTCGTGTACCAGAAGTCTCCGTAGAAGATCCTGCTGTCGTTAACCGGAATGCCGTGCTCCTCGAGCGCGTTCTTGTACGCCTGCAGCCTTATCTTCGAATGCGGGTGCCAGCTCTTGCCCGTCAGAAACGCGATATCCTTGAGCCCGTGCTTCTCAATAAGGTGCGTCACCACCTTCTTCTCTGACACGTAGTTATCTATGTGTATCGACTGGAAGTACTTGCTCTCCTGATCAACGAAAAGCACCTCCCCCCGGTACTTGTCGTGCAGCTCCTCCTCGATCCTCTTGGCAACATCCTTGGTCTGGATAGAGTCCGCCATTACGACAATGCAGTCGAAAGTATCATAATCTACCAACTGGAATATAGACGACTCACCGATCGAGCGCGCCGGCGTGTCCTGGTACTTGATATACATCGCGAACACGCATACATCGAGGTCGCATTTAAACGCTTCCTCGATAAAACCCTTCAAGAAGAGCTCATATGCAAATTCTTCCGGCTGCCCCATAAGAACAGCCACTTTTTTACGCGCCTGATAAGTCATATTAGGATTATAAATGATATTAAGTTGGCAGGTTTTAACATTCTGTGTCTAAGAATTGAAGTGTTTTTATCACCCTTTTCACCAACTCGAAGCGACACATGGCGGCGGCGATGTTGCTTAAGCGACATAACGCGCCCACATTACTGATTGGTTTGCCCGCGGCGCAGAGGTTAAATGTGTTTGCAAACAAACTCTACCCTTAAAGGAGGCACAATTATGAAGGTAAACAAAATGATCGGCAAGGCAATGGCGGCAACGATCGCGGCAACAATGCTGCTCGGCGGCGCGACAGTAATGGCAGATGAATATTTTCCTGTTGTCCCCCCGCTGAATGCTCAGGAGGCTGAGAATCAGACACCCGGCCAGACAATACTCGATCAGTCTGCGCAGGATGCTACAACTCCCGTACAGAAGCCCGCAGAGATCGACGAGCCTGAAGCTGAGTTCACAATAGGAATACTTGGGCTGACTGAAGAAGACGAAGAGACTGACGAGTCTCCTTTCCACACAGGCGACATCCTCCGTATCACTAACGAGCCCACAACTCTTCCCGCAGGCGTTTACAGAATCTATTACACAGAGCGCGATTTCTCAACATTCACATGCGCATCATTCTATATGCATAACGGCAGAATGATCATGCAGCGTGGCGGCATCAGCATCTCCATCGGTCCCGAGTACAGAGCCCTCAGAATCAAGGTATTGGACAGCGGCACAGTAGAGCTTCACCCCATGACACCCGCAGAGATCGCGATGTACGATGAGTTCAACAGTCCCGCCCAGGAGCCTGAGGTTCCGGAGATCCCTGAAACTCCCGAGACACCTGATATCCCTGAGACTCCCGTAATCCCTGAGATTCCCGAGACACCTGCTCCCGCAGCCGAGACTCCTGCTGCTCCTTCAGCACCTGCTGCACCCGCGGCTCCCGCATCTTCTGTTGCAACTCCCGCAGTTTCTGCACCCGCTGCTTCAACTCAGGTCGCAGGCGCTGCCCGCTTGGTTGCTGAAGGCGGTGTCGAGGGATTCGTAACCCGTCTCTATACTGTCGCACTCGGCCGCGAGGCTGATCCTACCGGCTACGCTTACTGGGTTGAGATGCTTAACTCTAAGCAGATGACTGCAACTGAAGTAGCAAACGGTTTCTTCGGTTCAGCCGAGTTCGCAGCCCGCGACCTTAACAACGTCGAGTACTTAACAGTTCTCTACAGCGTTTTCTTCAACCGCGAGCCTGACCACAATGGCCTCAACCACTGGGTAAGCTCCATCCAGAATGGTCTGCTTACAAGAGAGCAGGTCATCGAAGGCTTCACAAACTCTCGCGAGTGGATAAACACCTGCGACATATTCGGTGTAGAAGTATAATAGACACTATCTATATTCCTATATACTTCCTAATCTTTTGGTGAAGGGCTGTCCTAACGGGCAGTCCTTTATTAACGTTTCTTTTTTTGAGATACCCTCCCGGCTACCCTCCCCACTCCCCCATCCCCACTTCCGTACCGCAAGGTGGAGGCAACCCCGCTTAGTGAACAAAACACGGATCAGGCGGGAGCTGTCAAGCCCGAAGCATCCGCAGGATGTGCGAAGCAGGCTTTACTGCGAAGGCCTGATCCGTTACATAAAGCATGCGGGGTTGCCGGTGCGCCTTTCCCGGAGACGCCTTGGTGGCGGAATGTCTCCCACAGCGATTTTCGCCAACTCGGCGGGGGCGCCGGTTTGGGGACTAATAATCTACCAAACGGCTGATTTGGTCGTTGATTAGTCGTCTTTTTGGCTATTTGGGGCGATTTGGGGACTTGCCGTCTACCGGAATGGGCGTTTGGTCGACTTCTAGTCCCCTTCGGGAGTGATTGGATCGCTTGGGGCGCGGCGGCGGGGTGAACGAGGGCGCAAGAGGCCAAACGAGGGCGCAAGAGCCCCCAACCGCCGCCCATAACCAACACCCGCCCCTAAATCTGTCGCTTAACCAACACTTCGCCCCCACATTACTGATTGGTTCGCCCCCCGAACAGCAGTTAAATAGACATGTAAACAAACAACAAACTCTACAAACCAAACAACAAGGAGAAACTACCTATGAACATCAAAAAACTCTTCGGTAAGGTAATCGGCGTCGCACTCGCGGCCACACTTCTCGTCGGCGGCGGCACTACGGTTTTCGCAGCAGAGACGATCAGCAGCGGCGACTCCAAGACAGTCACAGTCGACGGCTACACGACCAAGGTCAACTTCACTTTCAGACCTGAGACAGACGGCGATTACGTATTCGCTTCATCCGACATCTCGGACGACGACCTCGAGCCCGCGATCAAGATCCACAAAAGCGGCAAGCTCGTAGGCGAGGCAGGCGGCGACGGCAGCAACTACGCCCTCACGCTTTACGGCCTCGAAGCAGGCAAAGCTTACCAGATTCAGGCGATAGGAACAGGTATCAATATGGGAACAGAAGCAACTTACACACTGACGATTACAAACGTAACTCCCGTCCCCGCGACGGTTGAGGACGTTGCGCCGGACTTCGGCATGATGGACATCAACTTCATCCCCGACTCAGACGACGTCATCACACCCGCGGTCATCACGGGCGCTACTAATAACAATAACGACAACACAACACCCGCGGCGGCAGCCACTACAACAGCACAGGCAGCCACAGCCACACAGACAACGGCACCCCAGACTCTCCCCGCAGCCGACCCGAACGCATCCGTCAAGAATTTCGTCGAAAGACTTTACCTCAACGTTCTCGGCCGTGAGTTCGACATCGCCGGCAGAGACTACTGGGTAGACATGCTCCTCGGCCACGGCTACTCCGGCTCCAAGGTCGCCAACGGCTTCTTCGGCAGCAGCGAGTTCGCCGCCATGGACCTCGACGACGAAGAATACGTCACAACACTCTACGAAGTCTTCTTCGGCAGAACACCTGACCAGGCCGGCCTCGACCACTGGGTATCCTGCCTCGAAAACGGCATGACAAGATCCGAAGTCCTCACAGGCTTCACCGCCTCAGCAGAGTGGGGCAGAACTTGCGCCTTCTACGGCATCAACGTTTAATCATTAAGCTGATAATATATACTCTCTCCGAAAGGACTGCTGGCGCAGTCCTTTTTCGGTGCCTGGACTTTCACCAACTCCGAACCCCAAAATCGCCCCGCCGCCGCGCCCCAAGCGATCCAATCACTCCCGAAGGGGACTAGAAGTCGACCAAATGCCCATTCCGGTAGACAGCAAGTCCCCAAATCGCCCCAAATAGCCAAAAAGACGACTAATCAACGACCAAATCAGCCGTTCGGTAGATTATTAGTCCCCAAACCTACTCCATCCCCCATCCGCCCGCCATCCCGCTTTCATCACCAAAATCCGTTTTCCCAAAAGTTGGTAAAAAGGGCGGTTTGGAACAAGATTTGCTGATTTTACTGGGCTCGCGGCGATTCCCCGGGAAAAATGTGGACACATCAAAAAGCTAATTTTAGAAATTAATGAACGTAAATCAACACTCCCGCCCCCATGTGTCGCTTAAGCGACAAAAGGGGCTCACATTACTGATTGGTTTGGCCCTTTGAACGCGGTTAAATATAGCCATAACAAACAAACACAAAAGGTTAAGACCTAAGGAGGAAAACAAAATGAAGAAGGCAACAAAGATCGCAACAAAGGTAATGACAGTAGCAATCGCAGTTATGATGATCGCAGGAACAACAGCATTCGCAGCAGAGCTTCCTTGCAACACAAGAACAAACAGTGAGTGCAACGAGTACACACTCCTCACTCTCAACACAAGCAGTGACGGTAACGGTTCCGCAGGCGGTCAGGGCGATGTTCACTGGACAGTAGAGTGTGGCGCATCTTCCACTCCCGCTACTCAGGTAGCTGGCGCTTCCCGAAACACAATCGACGGTTTCGTTGACAGACTTTATGCTAATACACTTCACAGATCCGCTGACGACGCAGGAAGAGCTTATTGGGTAGACCTTCTCAGCTCCAAGAAGAGTTCCGGCTCCGAAGTAGCTAACGGCTTCTTCACATCTCAGGAGTTCATCAACCTCAACCTCAACAACGAGCAGTTCGTATCCACTCTCTACATGGTATTCTTCGACAGAACACCCGATCAGGCCGGACTTAACTACTGGGTAGGTCAGCTCAACAACGGTATGACAAGATCTCAGGTCATCTCCGGTTTCACAGGTTCCACTGAGTGGGCAGGCATCTGCAATCAGTATGGTATCAACGCTTAATCACTAATCCACTAATAAAAATAAGGTTTCAAGAGACAGCCTCCCGGCTGTCTCTTTTTTATTGCCACTAACCATAGAACAGGCAAAGAACACTTTATCAGATATACTCTCTTCTTCCGTCAGGATAGATTATTATGCTTTACCTTTATCCTTATCGTAACCGGAGGTAGGAAGACCTTTGATCCTTCTGATTTCTTCATCGATACGAATTGACTCCTTAAATCTTTCATTCAACTCATCATCTGAGATACCACATGTATAATCCAATTCATTTTTCTCTCTCATAATGCTTACCCATGTTAGATTGTAACCCCTCTTATTAACACGCGGATATACCCTGTCTTCCCGGCTACCCACTCCCCAAAGCACCGCAAGGTGGCTGCAACCCCGCTTAGCGACCCAACACGGATCACGGGCGGAGCTGTCAAGCCCGAAGCATCCGCAGGATGTGCGCAGCAGGCTTTACTGCGAAGCCCTGATCCGTTACATAAACCCTGCGGGGTTGCAGCTGCGTGCCAAGACACGCACAGTCCCCAAGTTCTTTATACCTAACACCTCAGTTAGCCATTCCAGAGACATAATTCAACAATTGGCTCTATTCTTGTCTCTGAGAGTTCCACAGAGACAAAACCGGAGACAAAAATCGATTTTTGTCTCCAATTCAGTCTTTGTAATCACTAGTCAAGAAAAAGTAGACACTCAAACAAGTTAAATAGTCACTTAATCAGAAATATAGACAGTTAAATTAGTCTTTTATCTCCTCACCATTCAAACGGTAGAACTTCTTCTTTCCATCTTCAGTTATTCTCACTTCGTATCCCATTTCTGCCCTTAACGTATTGGTCTTGGACAAGATAAGCGCGTCAATGAGTTCATCTTTAGTCATTTTTTCATAAGCGGCTCGCTCGTTGCTCAAATCATTGTTGGGTATCTTGGGTTTTCTTTTATCAGGCCTTAGCACCTCCGTCTACCAATTAATGAATTGTGTACTTCTACCTTACCACTTCAGAGATCTTGCTTTGTCGTTTTTTGTCGAAAACTGTCGGAAATTGTCGGAAAATAAGCCGTTGCAGCATGCTAGGATTTGCTTATCGAGTAAGTTAAGGAGTCCGCATTAGTTGCAATTATGGAAAAAGGATTAATAAGCAAGGAATTCTTCATCGGCAGATTCCTTTATTTTAAGGATATGCTGGATAACAAAATTCCCAATGTACGTTACACAACGATGAACGGTCATGATGCCGTGTCATTTTATGCAGTAAATAAAAAGACAAATCAACCGGTTCGCAGAAGAGTTACGGACAAGAACTCCAAGTGGGATAAATACAATGCCCTGGCTGCTCAAAGAGCTAAGTACGAAGAACAGATGAACAAATTGCTCACACTTTGGAAAGAGAATTACCGAGGTTCGTTGGAGAAACTGGCACAAGGTTATGTGCTCAGACCTAACACTGACAATCCGTATAATACCGAATTCTGGAAGGCTTTAACGGAAGGTTCAAATACTTACCCAAAGCACAAAGAGTACACGCACAACGGAATAATCATGAGGTCTGTATTAGAAACGGAAGTTGCAGATGTACTTGACCGGATGGGGATAGAGTATAAGTACGATACGATGATCAGCGCCGGGGGCAAATCTATATCTCCTGATTTTGCGATGAAGCTACCCGAATTTAACCGCTGCGGATTTGCCGAAGCGATGGGCGGATTAAGCAACTTCGGTTATCAGAAAGACAATGTTGAGAAATACGGCAAATATCTCAACGGCGGTCTGTACCCTAACCGCGATGTGGCGATGATCCCGGGCGATAACGATTACAGACCTGATCAGTCAACTATCATGAGAATGCTGGCGATAGTTCTGGATTCATTAGCCAGACAATATGTAATTAGGAAGTCTCCTTAATCACCAGATAGGTTTTCCAGAGACAAAATCCAACAACTGTCTCCACTTTTGTCTCTGTGATTGTCACAGAGACAAAACCGGAGACAAAAATGATTTTTTGTCTCCCGTTTCTCTACTTCAATCAACCTATCAGCTCCCCAGTCGGCAAATCTCCAACCCACAAGCCATCTAGTCCTCGAACGTACCGCTGATATACCCATACTCGAGCACATTCCCGTACTGAATCGGACTCGCACTGCGGTCGGCAACATTCAAGACCTCATAATAGTAGTAATACGGAGCAAAAGACGAATCATCAAATGTCAGATCCCCTGACCAGTCAGGCTCGCCCGCCAATGCATAGACACTTATCGAATAAACATCCCCGGGAGCCGACGCGATCAGCCCGCGATACTCGCCGACACCCGATCCTGCAGACAAAGAAGTATCATCAAGATGATCAACATACCAATGCAGGCGCTCATGAGAAGTCTCGTCGACCATATAGATTACATAATACGAAGCGCCTTCGACCTCGGAGAAAGTCAACTGCGGAGTACGGTCAACAAGCTCGGACGACCACACGCCGTCAACAAGATCAGAAGAACTGACAACCATAGTAGCCTCAGCAGCATACTGCTCGGGAGTCTTGTTGTAATGACCGTTGCGCGACTTATAGATATAGTTCGTCATGGACTCCGCCGTCGTAAGACCGAACAGCCCGATCAACACCAGCACCACCAAAGCAAACGAAGAAGTAAATATATCAATTCGAACCTTGCGCTTATCAGACGGAGGAACAACATCAACACTATCGATGAACCGGGACTTATTCGTCTGAACAACAAACAACACAGCGCCGACAGCAAACACCAAATAAGCAAGAAGCAACACAACAAACAGCGCAACACAATTACTCTCGTATAAACGCCATTTCAACAGATATCTAACATCACCAACAACGAAAAGCACGAACGCCAAACTGTACAACACCGCCGCGGTCTTGCTGTCCGTCACATACTTATTACAGACACTCTCCCCGCGGCGGGGCAGATTAGCAAGTGAGGAGTCATATTTTCGCTTGTCCTCGGGGATGTCATAGCCGCTGTTCGCGAGCCTTCGATGGTAGACCGAGGCCTCGAAGTAGAGGTAGCCCGAGATGAGCAGCACGGGCACGCCGAAGAACTCCGCGTAGAGCGTGAGGCCCATGAGGATCGCCCACGTGTTGCGGAACGTCACAGACATGAACGAGAAGAAGATCCCGAACGCGATTCCAAAAACTATAAAGCCGAGCGCGACGAACATGATCGTCTTGAACTTACGCGCGGTCTTCTTATCGAATTTAATCACTGATGGCTTGCTCATATGTATCTACCCCCGCCTCGAGAATCAGGCAACGATGCGAAGCCAAGCTCCAAACACCGATCCACCTAAGGGCATCTTAACACACGTGTGGCTGAATTACAATATAATTTTATCGTTTCTCGATATATTTTAATTGTCTTTCAACACCAGAAGCAGCGCATCCTCAGCCGGCATCGGGCGTCCCCAGATGAATCCCTGGACGTAATCGCAGCCGATATCCTTGAGCGTATCGACCTGATCTTCGGACTCGACGCCCTCGGAGATAACCTTGAGATTAAGGATGTGGCCGATGGACACGATCATCGCGACATACTGCTTATTAGACTCGGAATTATTCATTACATCGATGAACGACTTATCGATCTTAAGAAGATCGGAAGGCAGACTATTAAGATAACTAAGCGACGAATAACCAGTACCGAAGTCATCTATAGCGATCTTGATTCCCATCGCCTTCAGAGCGCCGATAGTATTCAGCGCCTTATCCGTCGAATCGATCATGATAGACTCAGTGATCTCGATCTCGATACAATGCGCGGGAACACCGTACTTATCAAGCGTCGCACGAACCTCATCGATAAAGTTATTCTTCATCAGATGACGCACAGACACATTAACACTCATCGTGATATTAGACAGCGTCTCGTTCATTACCTTACTTACAAACTCGACCGCCAGCTCGAACACGCGCGAATCGATCTGGTCAACAAGACCGGTCCTCTCCGCAACAGGAATAAACTCCGCGGGACTGATATAGGAACCGTCGTCGTCCTTCATACGTGCCAGCGCCTCGAATCCGCGTAATCTATGCGAGATATCATACTGCGGCTGGAGATTATAAGTGATCATACCATTCTCCAAAGCCTTGCGGATCTTACGCTCAATCTCCATCGACTTAACATCCTTGATGATATCGGGATCGTAACGCAGTATAGAATCTTCAGCCATCCTCTCCGCTGCATGCATGGCGGCGTTGGCACCGGATATCAGAGCATCGCACGTCATGGCGTCAGTAGGATATGCAGCATAACCGAAGTTCGCGGTCATGAAGTAATCGCACTCCTCGATAGTGATAACCTTCTCAAGCTCTGCCTTATATCTGTGGACAGACCTCTTCGCCTGGTTCGGATCATCATAACCGCGGAGTATCAACGCGAACTCATCGCCTCCGAGACGCGCTACAAAATCCTGTGTCTCCGTCTCGTCTGACTCAGCCAAAGTCCTCCAGCGGTTCGCGATCTCGATCAGCACCTTATCGCCGAACTCGTGACCCATCGTATCGTTGATAGACTTAAAGTTCTTGATATCGACCGACAGGAACGTGAACCTCTGTTGCTGTCTTATAAGCTTCTCTGCCAGCTCGCTCGCCGCGAACCTGTTCGGCAGATTGGTAAGTCTGTCCGTAACCGCCTGACTCGTAATTCTCGCCTGAAACCTCTGATTCTTCCTATTCATGAAGTAGATGACCGTGATGGCGATCAGCGTAAACAGATTGGTAAATAGTCCCGCGACGACACTCGTGTTGCCCGCGCGCACGAACTGTATGATCATCGTCGGGAACTGGTAACCGACGAGAATGATCAGCGACGTGAGATAACCGGGTTTACGGAACAGGATAACAAGGAACATCAGCGCGAGATTGGAAAGCGACGTCAGCACTCCCGCGAAAGAACTGAACGGCACGCTTCTTACATCGCCGTTCAACAGCGTGATGTTGATCACGCCCGGATTGCTCGCCACGAACCTCGTAAAGAACGAGCCGATAAAATACAACAGCAGAAGCAGAACGAAGGCGCTCCACGGCACCTTGTTTCCTATGGTAATATCGCGCAGGGTACGTTCCATCCCCAGCTTGTTCTTATTATCTTTAGTCAATTCAAACCCCCTGGCACGTCACACGCCGCGGCACTTCGAGAAGCTACTCGAGCCCCCGCCGCCAACACGCAACGCACGCCAACTATAATTATCTTCCGTCGGGATCGTCGCCTCTGCTGATCTTGATCTCACGCTTGTTCTGGTACATGAGCTTATCAGCCTCCTCCAATATCTCATCGATATCGTAAGGCTTCGTTCCCGTCTTGATACCGCATGCGATAACGCACTCGATACCGTTGCCATTCTCGTTTATCTCGGCGAGAGCATCCCGCCACTTCTTCTCTAACTTCTGCGCCTTCTTCTCATCCGCCTCGGTCGCGACCATCATGAACTCGTCGCCTCCGAGTCTGAACGCGAAGATATCCTCACCGTCGGCCACTGCCTTAAGCGAATCCGCCGCCATGCGAAGCAGCGTGTTGCCCGCCTCGTGACCCATCGTGTCGTTAACGCGCTTCAGATAGTTTACATCAAGATTAAAGACCGTGATATTCTCACATGCCCTGAACTTGCCGTTCATAAGAGCACTGTACTTGGCCTTGTTATAAAGACCTGTAAGGTGGTCGTGCTCACTCTCGTATACGACCTTGTCGCGCAGCAACGCGTTCTCGATATAGAGCTTGAACATCGAGAAATACATCGAATACATCCTGTCGCTGTCCGTGTCGTTCTTCGGCAGCGCGACATAAAGTCCGTATGAATCGCCGCTGATCGTACAGCCCTTCGCGAAACACATAAACTCTCCGTGGAAGTCCGGCAGCTCGCACGTCTTGCCCGGCACATGCTTCTCCGAGAACACGTCGAACTTCATCTCGGGCATCCTCTTCTTGATAACCTTCTTCATCTCGGGCGCGAAGACGTATCTTCTTAACTCGTCCACGGTCCTGTCCGTGTAAAGCACCGCGCACTCTGCATTAAGGTTACGTACAACGACCGGCAGACAGTGCGTCAGGTGGTCCGACAGGATCGACATAAGATCCGACTGGCACGTCGACAGCGTCCTCCACATACGTGAATAGGAAGACAGATCGTGGAAGATATTCGCGAAGTCCGACACATCGTAGACCTGGTGAACGAGGAAGCTCTCGCCGCCGTCCCTGATCTCCTTCGTGCGCACCCTGTAGTACAGGCCGTTATCCTTCTCAGCGATCTCCCACTCGATGTCAAGATCTTCCGTGGTATCCTCGCAATACAGTCTCGTCCAGCGCTTCCAGCGATCCGCGCCTATCAGAAGCGAGCCCTTGCAGTACAGTATCTTCCACGCCGTATCGGTAATGATGTAATTGCCGATCGCCGACTCGAAATACCTTTGTAAGATCTTGTCGTAATTAGCCATATCCCTTCTCCTTACCACTCATACAGCGCACGTATATCCATGAGCGCGCACTGGTCTCCCGTGAGGGCCACGTAGATCTGGTCTGTGCCCTTCGCGACCGTGGTTACGTTCTTGATCTCTATGCCGCAGTTCGCGGTCGACATGCGGACCTTGTTCCTGCGCCTTGTGATGAGCACTTCGCTCTCGTATCCTTTTCGATTGTTCTGCTTCCAAGCATCCCAGCCGGGGAACGTCTCTCCCCTCGTCACGGTAAGCTCGTTCACCGCCGCCTCGCCCTCGGTGGCATCCTCGCCGTCGAGCCTTATGCACGCGAGCTCCCTGTAATTCTTGCCGAGGTATTTGCCGTCATCCGCAGCGAAAAGCAGCACATACGGGCAGTTCGACACCAGGTACGACGCCGGCAGGCTCTTGGCATGGAACTGGAGACGCAGACCGTCGTAGACCGGCAGGCCCTCAGTCGTAGCCGTCCTCTTGGCATCAGCCTGGATGTTGGGCACATCACCGTCAGCAAGGTTGATGATGTTGATCTCCTTGGCGATACGAGGGATGTACTCCTCCGTGATCTCGTCCTCTTCCTGAGTAACCTTGATGCTGCTTATCCTGCAGTTCTCGCCGGTAAAGCCCGCGAACATTGTTCTCGATGTGTCGGGAAGCGCGAGCACAGCATCGACCTTGAGACCCTTCGCGCGGATCTTGATCTGTGCGTGATCTTTATACTTACATGCTTCCACGTCGAAGTGCACGGGACTGTTCTCATAGTCGACAGCACCATCGACATCAACCTTGAACGCGCGAGCCTTGGTGCTTATGTACTTGCCGTCGAACCACAGCTCGCCGAACTCGAGGTATTTCATTGCCTTGATCGTACGCTCATTGGTCTGGGCACAGCCGTCGATGGAATCGAACAGTACGAAAGCAGGAAGAGAATTCTTCGGCACCGCTCCTTCAGCAGGAACGTAATCGAAGGATATTCTCGTGATCTTACGTGTAAGCTTAATGCCGTCGCAGATCTTGTGCTTATAGGCTGTAAACTCGATATTCTTAAGCTCGGACAGATCGAAGGTGACCTTCTCCTCCTCGATGACTTCAGTCGCGGGACGCATCGTAAACTCGGTATCCTCGTCGATCATCTTGATCATGATCTGTGAGTATACGGGATCGAACTGCTTGTTCGCGCCGTTTACCATGGCCTCACGGACCTTGCCCTGAGGCTGAGGATCGTTCATGTCAGTCTCGGAAGTGAGATTATCGTATTCGTCGGCAACGGCAACGATCCTCGCATACAGCGGGATGTCATTGCCCATGAGTCCTTCGGGATAGCCCTTGCCGTCGTATCGCTCGTGATGGTATTTCGCTACAGTCGCGAGGAACGGGAAGTCCTTAACCGCGCCCAAGATCTCGCCACCGTTAATGGTGTGCTTCTTAAGCTCCTCAGGATCCTTACGTCCGATACCGATAAGTCCTATATCGTGAAGCAGAGCCGCGTAGTAGACCTCATGGCACTGCTCTTCATTCATGCCGGATCTTCTCGCGATCATCTTGGCATAGTTCGCGACTCTTACCGAGTGGCCTCTTGCCTCATAGTCTGTCGCATCGACCGCGGTGGAGATAGTCTTGATGACCTGCTCGAGAGCGTGGTCGATCTTCTTTACTTCCCTGTTCGCATTATCGATCTCCTTATGCGCCGCTCTGTCGTTCTCCTCGTTCGTATCGTTGATAACGAAGACATAGAGCACGATAGCCATCATTGCGAGCGAGATGTTTATAAGTGACAGTCCGTAAGCCTTAAGCTGGACTATTGAAGCCAATACAGGTACGGCGTAGAACAGCAGCAGAGGCAGACGTATCTTACGGTGGAACTGCTTATAGAACTGGATGATCAACGACAGATGCAGAAGCAGTATTACCGTCGGGATCGCGAATGCCAGAAGATACAGAGGTCCTCTGCTGTAGACATTATTCTCGTTGAACGAATAGTACAAACCTGTAAACTGCGATACCAGAACGAGAAGCCAGCCTACGCTTACCATACCCTCTGCGACCTGAAGTCTGTGCGGGCGCTTCTCGACCTTAAGAGTATTCATGAATATATCTGTTATATAGATATTGATCGCATGAAGGAACATCAATGTCAGCATGAATACTGCGAAGTTACTTATGCGGACAACCCAGTATCCGTACGTGCTCGTGTCTCCGCTGAAGATATAAGCGAATCTGTCGAAGCTAAGCAGTGCTGACGACGACAGCATCAGGTAGACCATCGAATACTTGCGCTTTCTCGGCAGGGTCTTATTAAGCCATGCAAGAAGCGCTATTACCATACAGATACTCGACAGGGCGAGCATTATATCTAATTGCCACAACTGTAAGAACTCAGTCATATGCTCATCCTCTCGGCTTCAACATTATATTCTCGGGCAGTACGCTCATGATCGTATTCTCGAGATCAGAAGGCGACAGCGGCTTCGTCAGAAGTCCGTTGTAACCCAGGCTCTTATAGTGATCTGCACCTGCGAGCGAAGCATTGCTCGTCAGTGCGAATACCGGCATATCCGGCTTGATCTCGCGGATCGAATCGAGGATCTGCTTGTCGTCGATACCCGGCATCGTGACATCCGCGAATACGAGATAGAAGTCATTAAACTTGATCTTCTCCATGCACTCTTCCATAGTCTTCGCATTAGTAACGAATACTCTTGTCGGCTTAAGAAGGCCCTTGATTATCTGAAGCTCCTTCGCGTTGTCTTCTACTACCAGAACGTCAGCGTCCGGTGCGATGAACTGAGGGATATACTGACCTTCCTCATATTCCTCCTTGCGCTCCACGAACTCGCCGATCTCAGTAGGATCAGTGATCTTCTGCTTAACAGTAAGTATGAACTCGGAGCCCTGTCCGAAGACGCTCTCGCACTTAAGCTTGCCGTCCATAAGCTCAGCATACTGTCTCGAGATATCAAGTCCGAGGCCCGCGCCGAGTGACGAAGAATTATTCATCTCATCAAGACGCTTGTAAGCATTGAACAGCTTCTCGATATCCTCTTCCCTGATGCCTGCGCCCGTGTCCTTAACAGAGATCCTAAGCGACACGCTCGTCTCCGCCTTGGCCGTAACACGCACTGCAAAATAGATGGATCCCTCAGCCGTATACTGGATCGCATTAGTAATAAGATTCAGTACTATCTGCTTGATCTTCAAGCCGTCGCCGTAAAGCTTAGTGGGAAGCTTCTCGTCGACATCAACGGAGAAATCAAGTCTCTTCTCTTCAATCTTCGACCTTACCATCGCGAGGATCTCTCTTATGAGCTCCTCGGGGTCGTACTCCTGCTCGTTAAGCGTCATCTGTCCGGACTCGATCCTCGATACGTCGAGTAGGTCGTTGATAAGAACGAGCAGCGACTCCGACGCGAGCTTGATATCCTGGGCGTAGCGCTTAACCTTGCCCGAGTATTCCTTAACGTCTTCCGTCGTGTTCTCGCGCATGATCATCTCGTCCATGCCGACGATAGTGTTGATAGGCGTTCTTAACTCATGCGACATATTCGCGAGGAATCGTGACTTAGCCGAGTTCGCTCTCTGCGCCTCGTCACGCGCCTCCTGCAGCTCGATGTACTGCTTCCTGATGACGGTTCCTGTCATGACACGCCATACGATGACGCCTGCGACAGCCGCGAGCAGGAGGATCAACACGATCCTGACTGACATGAGCTCGAAGAACTTAGGCTTCTTAATGATATTAAATGCGTTATCAAGCACGACTTCGTTCGTACTCTTGTCGAGGATCTGGATGTGCAACACGTAATCGCCGTAACGAAGATCCGTGTACTCGAGCGAAGCAAGGCGGCTCTGCATATCCGTGTTGCCGTCGTCCTCCGCGCCCTCGAGATAAACGCGCACCAGAGGATTCGTGAGCGTGTAATCCATAACGGAAGGCATGATCTGGATACGTCCGCCGCCCGCCGGGATAACGTAGTCGCCGTTAGCGTCGGGCAGGATCTGCTCGTCGTTGAAGTACACGGCTCTGATGCCCGTCTGCACTCTCGCCGACGCCTCGAAAAAGCTCTCGATATTGACTCTCGACACGCCTGACTGACCCGCGATGTAGAGGTTGCCCTCCTCGTCCGTGCAGCTGTGGCAGTGCGCCACAGGAACACTCGTAAGTCCGTTCGCCACGTCGAAAAGCCTGAAGTCCGTAATCGCATCAGCGATCGCATCATCTGCATTAACTACATAAACACCCTGTGAAGACATTACCCAGAGATTATTATCATGGTCGGGTATGATCTCGAAGTTGTTGTTATAAGGGAATGTGGAGACATTGATGATGACGCCGTCTCTCATATACTCGATCGAGTTCGAAGTTACGATCCAGTACAGGTCGCGCGCTGCATCATATGTAAGTCTCATGACTACGTCACTTGTAAGTCCGTCGTCAGTTCCAAGATGAGCGACATTGCCGTCCTCGATGATATACATGCCGTTACCGTCGGAACCTGCGATGATCGAACCGTCATCACCCTCGCACAGTGTAAGGATAACTGTATTATCGATGCCGTCTTCTGCATCGTAGATATCGACGACCTGCTCATCTCTTATTACCGCGATACCTGCATTCGTACCGACTACGATCGATCCGTCGGACGCCTCGTATGTACAGCGGATCTCGTTGCTCGGCATGCCGTTATCAGTCGTGAACTGCACGAGCGCGCCGTTAGGCTTTCTTAAGACAAGACCCATCTGATGCGTAAATGTCGAGAACCACAGATTGTTATTGCTGTCGCTCATGATGTATCTGATTCGTACATCGTCGAAATATTCTGTGAGACTGTAATTCAGTGCGCGTCCGGAAGCGATGACTCTTAAGCCCTCGTCCGTTCCGATATACAGGTCGCCGTCCTGGAAGCATGTCGTGTTGACTACTTCGTCCTCGATGCCTGCAGCTTCTGTGTAGTTCATGAAGTTGTTCGCGACGACCTTCATGACACCGAATCTTGAAGATGCGAACCACAGGTTGCCCTGATAGTCCGTCGTGATCATCTCGATGGCCTCATCGACCGGCACGTCTACGATCTCGTGGAATGTGTTATTAAGATCCAGATAACCTGCGACGTTATTCGATGCGAGCCAGACTCTGTCGCAGCCGTAATGCATGCAGTTGATGTTCTCGCACGCACCCGTGTCGATCCTTGCCATCTGGTCTGCAGTCGTTCCGAAGTTGCCGTAATAGATGCAGTTCGACTCCGTGCCGAAATACATACATCCTGCATATCTCGGATCCGCGAGCATACATGTGATCTTGCCCGTGCCGAGCTCGGAGCTGTTATAGAACTGCGCAAGCCCGTCCTTGTTGACCTCGAAGATCGCACCGCTCTTCGTGTATCCGTAGACTCTTCCGTAGCCGTCGGTGACCATGTTATTGACGCGCTCGCCGTTGATCCTCTCGTCATCGATCTGATGGATCATCAGTATATCGTCTATATATACAAGACCTGCCGTCGTTCCTACGAAGATATTTCCGTCCGAATCCTCGGCGAAACACCTGATCGACGAAGACGTCAGCCCGTCGTTCTTAGTAAAGTGCGTCCGGTTCGAGCCGTCCATCATGACCACGCCGTTATCGTTGGTCGCGACCCAGATCCTTCCCTGCGAATCCTCGAAAATGCCTCTGCCGCTCGTAAGACCGTCCGTCGAAGGCAGTCTCTCGAACACGGATCCGTCGTATCTTATGATTCCGCTGTAGCCGCCGATCCAGATATAACCGTCGTTCGCGGCGAGCACGCAGTTGGCTTCGGAAGTGGGAAGACCGTTAGTCGCATCATAAAGCTCGGCGGTATATCCTACGCCCGGGATCTGGCCGGATACCGCGTAGCCGCCTCCGACGAGCCTCTCCGTGTAGTTTGTCGCGTTGACATTAACAAGCGACAGCGCGGGGATGAGCAGCGCCGCAAGTATGAAGATTATACAAGCTTTGACTCCTAACTTCTTCATCACGACTCCCTGTATTTGTTCATTACGTTCTTAACTTCCGGCAAAGACTCCATGAAGACCTCGACTACCTTCGGGTCGAACTGGGTGCCCGCGCCATCCTGGATGATCTGCAGCGCCTTTTCGAGCGGGAAAGGCGGCTTATAGATACGCGGCGAGACGAGCGCATCGAAAACATCCGCTACCGCCATGACACGTGCCGACAGCGGGATGACCTCGCCGTGCAGGCCCTCGGGGTAGCCCTTGCCGTCCCACCTCTCGTGGTGGTAGCCGGCCATGTTACGCGCTTCCTTGAGGTAGTTGTCGCCCTCGACCGTGCTGATCGCACTCTCGAGTATGTTCTTGCCCGCAGTGGTGTGCGTCTTCATGATCTCGTACTCTTCGTCAGTGAGCTTGCCGGGCTTGTTGAGGACTGTGTCGGAGATGTTGATCTTGCCGATGTCGTGCAAAGGCGCGGACATCTCGACGTCCTGCATATACTTGTCAGTAAGTTTCTCAGTATAGTAGCCGTTGCGCTTCAGGCCCTGCAGGATGATCCTTACGTAAGCCGCAGTCTTCTGAATGTGCGCACCGGTATCGGAGTCACGCGACTCGACCATGTCCGCCATCGTGATGATAAGTCCGTTCTGCATCTTCGCGATCTCTTCCGACTTCATCTTGATGTCGTTCATCTGCGCCACGGTGTCGCTCGTCATCTTACACAGAGCCTTGTACAGAAGCTGCATCTCGTCGCCCGTGTGGATATCGAGGCTCTCCATCTTCTTAAGCTTGTTCTCGTAATCGTCCTCATCGATGAACGCGACGTCATCGGCGTACTTGGTCATGCCGGCAAGAGGCATTATGATGCGGTATCTTGTGATCCACAGACCTGTTACGACAGCGAGGATGAAGAAACCTAAGAAGAGCAGTACTACTCTTCCGACGAAGTTGAACGAGAAGCTCGAGATCGTCTGGATATTAACGTTCGAGATCGCATAGCATACGCAGCGTCCGTTCGAGTTGTATACGGGGTAATAGACGGCGAGGAGCGAGCCGTACTGATCGTGCGTCTCGACCGCAGGGATCTGCTCGCCTCTTATGAGGTTCTGCATGTATTGTTCAAGCTCAGGCTCGTAAGGAACTACGTCACCAGGTGCGTCGCCGTTGACCATCGTGCCGTCAGGAAGTCTCGAGTCAGAATCGAAAACAACGTGGCAGCCGTCCTGCTCGAACTTATATACATAAAGGAACTGGATATTAGGCGAGCTGTCCATGATGCTCTGGATCCTCTCGTGAGCTCTTGTATATCCGGGAGTGTCATAGCCGTATCTTAAGTAGTCCTCG
>JAEEGL012355147.1_pt1 | contig 49746 bp, 43 predicted proteins | sample 9134231 | NCBI WGS metagenome assembly JAEEGL01 (sample SAMN16246548, study PRJNA631951) | gut metagenome | biome: gut microbiome; feature: rumen; material: fiber-attached | host: Bos | place: Iran: Karaj | collected 2018-10 | reverse complement strand
TCCCGAGTACGTTGACACAACGATCACGTGCGCCTGCGGCGAGGTAATCCATACCCGTTCGACTCGCAAGAATATACGCGTGGAAATTTGTTCCAAATGCCACCCGTTCTATACCGGCAAGCAGAAACTTGTCGATACCGGCGGACGCGTTGACCGTTTTAACCGTCGTTACAACCTTAACGCTAACAAAGGTTGATCGTACAGCACAATCAAAACAGCCGCTGAAAAATATTCAGCGGCTGTTTTTTTAAGCGCATAAGAATCAAAAAAGGAAGGGCGAACCCTTCCTTTTTCAGCTTTTCGATACAGGGATCAGGCAGCATTGTCAACTGCGACATCAAGAAGATCTTCAGCAGGAACGTTGTCGGTACGGACGCCTTCGATATTGTCTCTCTTTGCGCAGAAAGAGCAGAGACGGGTCCTGTTGGCGGCGATCGCCTGCTCAACGGTGCCGTAGGTGAGCTCATCAGTGCGGTTCAGTGCCTGGCAGTCATCATGCGTATGATAGACTTTTCCGAACTGTGTCCAGAAAACGTCTCCGGAAATAGTCTCCATGGCAGCCGTCTGTTCTTCCTGGGAAACAGGGTCGAAATCGTAACTGCCGAGTCCGCCGAGGATCAGCGCGATAGCGGCGACTGCAGTAACAATGGTTTTGGTCTTCTTATCCATATCCTTATTGATAAGAACAAGGACGATCAGAGGCAGGAACGCGATGACAGCGGCGATGAAGCCCATGTTGTTCCAAAGCCAGAACAGGACCTTATTTTTCTTGGATGCAGGTTTAATACGGTTGGCCTTTTTCCAAAGCTGAGAACCGATGACGACAAGAACCAGATCCAGCACGATAGCGAGGATGGCCTGATAAAGTGTCGGCATAAATTTCAGATTGACCTTTCCAATCAGGAGAAGGTAGGCGAGTACTTCTAGTCCGAAAGCGCAGAGCCAAAGAAGGACAGCACCGATTCTTAGACCGGTAGCGTTGCCTACGGGTTTAGCCTGAGTATATTTCACTTCAGAAGCAGAAGAGACTTCGCCGGATGCAGCAGCTTTGTAGGAATGTTCTTTCTTCTGTGCCATTTGCTAATTAATCTCCTCATTTAAATTTTCTAGATTATAACAATATTTTAACAGAACTTCCACTAGATTTGTGAAAATGTGATATTATGCTACTTAGAACGATGTTAACGTTTTAATCTATTAAATCATAGGAGTAACACTGAATGGATCTTTCTCAACTTTTAGGCGCTTTTCTCAATACCGATACCGTAAACGGTATCAGCCAGACTACCTCTTCTTCAGCTGATGAGGTCACGAGTGTTCTGGCAGCAGCGTTGCCTTCTCTTCTGAATGGCGCGAAAGCGCAGGCCGATGACGCGGAAACATCTCAGGCTTTCATGAATGCAATGCTGGATCACAGTAAAGATGACACAGATAATGTTTCTGATTTCATGAACAACGTCGACCTGAAAGACGGTGAAAAGATCGTTGGACATCTTCTTGGAAACAATGTCGATGCTACTGCGGAAAACGTATCCAGAGCTACCGGCGTTTCCACCCTGCAGATCATTAAGATCCTTGCAGCGGCGGCACCTCTGCTTATGTCGCTGCTTGGTAAACAGGCTTCTCAGTCCGGCAACGCAGCAGCGCTTACAAGCACTGGTACGAACAGTGTTGCCACTTCTCTAATGTCCAGTCTCCTTGGCGGAAAGAATTCCAGTTCTCTTCTGACGACGCTGGTCGGAGCAGTTCTTCTGTCTCAGCTTACCGGTGGATCTTCCGGAGGATTGCTTTCCGGTCTTCTCGGTGGCGGTTCCAACCAGGCTCAGCAGCCGTCAGGCGGACTTCTTTCCAGCCTTCTCGGAGGCGGTGCACCTCAGCAGCCTGTCCAGCAGCCTGCTAACAGCAATACGCTTCTTTCCAGCCTTCTTGGCGGAACGCCTCAGTCACAGCAACCTGCTAACAGTTCGAGCCTTCTTTCCAGTCTTCTCGGCGGAGGCAATACTCAGGCCGCTCAGCTGACTCAGACACAGCCCGTTCAGCAGACATCCGCGAATGCAGATCTCCTGAGTGCGCTTCTTGGCGCCCAGGCCCAGCCTCAGCAGGCTCAGCAGCCTGCAGCGAATGCAGATCTTCTCAGCGCTCTGCTCGGCGGCGCAGCGCAGCAGCCCCAGCAGACAGCCGGCAATGCCAGCTTGCTTTCCAGCCTTCTTGGAGGTCAGTCACAGCCTCAGCAGGCTCAGCAACCCGCAATGAATGCTGATCTTCTCAGCGCTTTGCTTGGCGGTGCCGCGGCTCAGCAACCTCAGCAGACGGCTGCCACTACGACGTCCACCGGCAAAAAGAAGAAAAAAGCTGAATCCTCTGCACCTTCCGCACAGCAGTCCGCCCCTGCCAATACGTCATCCGGCGGTTCCGGCCTTCTCGGAATGCTCAGCAGCCTTTTCGACGTGAGCGTTGACGACGACGAACAATAATCGTTTTTCAGAAACCGCAGACCAGAAACATGCATTAATACGTCTACGGTCAATCTTGAAAGCCCGGTTATAATATGTTATTTTCAATTTGAAAACTGCATCAAACAACAAGGATGAGGTGACATCATGGGAAAATTTGTTATCGGAAAAACCAAGAACGGCCAGTATCGTTTCAATCTTAAAGCGGGAAATGGCGAGATCATTGCCACCAGTGAGTCCTATTCTACTTTGGCAGCATGCAAAAATGGTGTCGAGAGTGTAAGAAAAAACGCACTGGCTGAGATTGAGGACCAGACGCTTGAAGAAAGCAAGAAGAATCCGAAGTATGAGCTGTATGTAGACAAAGCCGGCGAGTATCGTTTCCGCCTGAAAGCATCCAACGGCGAGACCATCTGCCACGGTGAAGGCTACAAAGCAAAAGCCAGCTGCAAAAACGGCATCGATTCCATCGGCAGAAATGCTCCTGATGCGGAAGTCGTCGTAGTAGAAGACTGATAATTCGGTTTTGCTTAGAGATCAGGGACTCGTAAGAGTCCCTTTTTTCTTTCTGAAGATATGGTATTCTTACAACATGGGATATTTCACTTTAAAAAAAGAAGCATATGCCGAACTGACCGAAAAGCGTTCTCGTTTTCTGGCCAGGGTCTGCCCTGTAAAAAGCGAGGAAGAAGCGCTAATGTTTCTTGAATCGATACGTAGGGATCATACGGCTACGCATCATGTTTTCGCTTACCGTCTCAGGGAGAATAATTTCGCAAGATATAACGACGACGGTGAACCAGGCGGCACCGCCGGTCTTCCGGTTCTTGATGTCCTCGAGCGAGGCGGCATCACAGACGCGATAATTGTGGTATCGCGGTGGTTTGGCGGGACGCTGCTTGGTACCGGCGGATTGGTAAGAGCTTACAGTTCCGCCGCAAAAATGGGCGTTCAGGCAGCCGGTATCGTTGAAATGGAACTGGCAGGCAAATACCATCTGAACATCTCATACAGCGATTACGACCGTGTCATGCGTATTGCCAGAGAATGCGGCGTTTCAATCAGTTATACCGATTTCAAAGAAGATGTTTTCATGGAAATCATTGCTACGGACGGTCCTGCTTTCAGATTTTCGGATTCGATCCGTGAATTGACAAGAGGGAAAAATGAAATGATTCTTCAGGAAAAAGAATATCTTCCTATAGGAGAAAAAAGGTTTTCCGAATAAAAGATCGTATTATGGAAACAGAGGTGTTTGAATGAATCTTCGCGAACAGCAGGAAGCACTTGAGCATACGATTCTTTCTCCGTACGCCTCGTTCTCTGATTGTTCCAGGGGACGTGGACGCGCGGAAGAATCGTGCGACATGCGTACGGAATTTGCAAGGGATCGTGACCGTATCCTTCATAGCAAGGCGTTCAGACGACTGAAACAAAAAACACAGGTCTTTCTTTCACCGATGGGCGATCATTACCGGACAAGAATGACACACACACTGGAAGTGACACAGATTGCCAGAACCATTTCACGTGCACTTCGTCTGAATGAAGATCTTACAGAGGCGATCGGGTTGGGGCATGATCTCGGGCATACACCGTATGGACACGCTGGAGAAAGAGCGCTCAACGAATTGAACTCTAACGGATTCAAGCATTATCTGCAAAGCGTACGTGTTTGTGAAAAACTTGAGAAAAAACGCCAGGGTCTGAATCTTTGCAAGGAAACGCTTAACGGTATGGCATGCCACACGGAAGGGACGCAGGCTTTTACGCTTGAAGGACAAGTCGTACGTTTTGCTGACAGAATCGCGTTTCTGAATCATGATTTTGAAGATGCGATCACTGCTGGCGCAATGAAGGAAGAGATGCTTCCGGATCTTGTCAAGAGCCAGCTCGGCACCAGTAAATCCCAGAGGATCACATCTTTGATCCGTTCTTTGATCGAAAATTTTGAAAACGGTACGCTTCATATGGATGTTGCCACAAATGAAGCGTTTTGGGCTTTCAACGATTTCATGTACGAGAATGTATATCTGAATACGGATGGAAAGCCGAAAGCAGAAGAACATAAAGTCTTCGGTATCGTTGAGTCTCTTTTTAATTACTACATTGAAAAGCCCAGTGCCATGCCTCCGTTTTATGTGCAGATCGCTTTTGAAGAGGGTACGGAGCGGGCAGTAACGGATTATATTTCCGGAATGAGCGATGAATATGCAACAGCAATGTTTGAGGATCTGTTCATCCCGAAATCATGGCCCGTTTATTGATTTTTATATTTTGGCTGATCGATCAAGTAACAGATTCTGAAAGAAAGGGGGGATACGGATAATGGCTTTACCGCAGGATTTCCTTGATGAACTTCATGACCGTAATGAGATCGTCGATGTGATCGGGTCATATGTTGAATTGCGCAAAAGGGGACGCCTTTATACCGGTCTCTGTCCTTTCCATACCGAGAAAACACCGAGTTTCACGATCTATCCCGATACGCAGAATTACTATTGCTTCGGCTGCGGAAACGGCGGAGATGTGATCACTTTTATAAAAAACTACGAGAATCTGGATTATATCGAGGCTGTACGTCTTCTTTCAGAGAGAGCGGGAATGAAATTTCCGGATGACACCAGCGACAGAGAAGAAAATCTGAAAAAAAGGATTCTGGAAGCAAATAGGCTAGCTGCTCGTTTTTTCTTTGAAACTTTGAAATCGGATGAAGGACTGGAAGCGCGTAAATATCTCAGACGAAGGGGCCTGACTGACGAGACTATTACCAGATTCGGTATCGGTTACGCTCCTGACAGCTGGGACAAGCTTCGGAACTATCTGAGAAGTAAAGGCTATTCCGACCGTGAACTGATTGAAGGAAGCCTTTGTTCACAGGGATCCAAGTCTGGGTGTTTTGATTATTTCCGTGCCCGTGTAATGTTCCCTGTGATCGATGTCAGAGGGCAGATTGTCGCTTTTTCAGGACGTACAATGAGCAGCGACAAGAACATGAGAAAATATTTCAACTCCAAGGACACGCCGGCATTCAAAAAGAGCAAGATCGTATTTGGCCTGAATTTCGCTAAGAATGCCGGTACGAAACGGGTGATTCTTGTTGAAGGGCAAATGGACGTGATTACGCTTCATCAGGCGGGATTCACGGAAGCCGTTGCAACGCTCGGAACTGCGATCACAGAAGAACATGCAAAACTCCTTTCCAGATTTGCTAATGAAGTTCTGGTATGCTACGATTCGGATGCACCGGGACAGAAAGCGACAAGACGCGCGATCGATACGCTCCGCGCTGCTGATGTTCCCGTTCGCGTAATTTCCATCGAAGGCGGAAAGGATCCTGATGAACTTATCAGGGAAAAAGGCTCCTCTGCTTTCAAAGCCGCTCTTGATAAGGCAAGCGGGTCAGTTGAGTATGAACTGATGAAAGCGAAACAGCAGTTCAGGATGGACACGCAGGATGGTAAAGTCGGTTATCTGAACAGCGTCATTCCGATACTTGCCAGATGTCAGAATCTGACAGAGCGCGAAGTCTGGGCCATTCAGGTCTCAGCGGAGACCGGTGTTGATAAACAAACGATCCTGACAACAGTACAGAGACAGATTAAAAAACAGATCAATCAGGAAAACGCAAAAAGGGAAAAACAGTTTCCGAACAGTATTACGGATAAACTGAAACTAAAATCCTATGAGAGAGAGAAAGTCGGTTCGGTTGCTGCTGAGAGACGGTTGGTTGCAGCTGTATTTCTGAATCCGGATTTCTCAAAGAAGATCTCAGAGCGGGTCACAGGAAGCGATTTTGTTTCCTCTGAAATGGGAAAAATCTACGATGTGCTTGTTCAGCAGATCAGGGATAATGCATTCAATGGTTTTTCTTCCGTTGCCTCTGTTCTGTCTTCCCAGGAGTCTTCTCTGTTGTCGGGATCGATCGCGGAAAACAGCGGTATTGTTTTTACTCCTGAAGACGCGGATTATTATGCAGATAAGATCCTTGAGCAGAAAGACAAGCAGCGTCTTGAAGTCCGGACTGCAGATCCGGACGAATTGATGAAAGCATTAAAGAACAAAAAACATAAACAGTGAGGGTACTATGAGCGAAAGAAAAGAAGTCTTAAAAGACCTGATCGAACAGGGAAAAAGGGAAGGTAAACTGTCCACCCAGGAGATCAACGACGCTTTGGAAGAACTGGATTTTGACGCCGAACAGGTAGATAAACTGTATACGACGCTGGAAAACCAGAACATCGAGATCACCGATGACCTGCCGAATGAAGCAGAAGAGGATCTTACACTTCCCAAGGAATACCTGGAATACGAAGCAGGTGTGGGGGAAGGTATTGACGATCCGGTCAAGGTTTATCTGAAGGAGATCGGCAGAGTTCCGCTTCTGACACCGGACGGTGAAGTTGAACTTGCAAAGAAGATGAGCGATGGTGATGAGGAGGCGAGAGAACGTCTGGTAAATGCGAACCTCAGACTTGTCGTTTCCATTGCTAAAAGATATGTCGGTCGGGGTATGCATTTCCTTGATCTGATCCAGGAGGGAAACCTCGGTCTTATCAAAGCCGTTGAGAAATTTGACTATACAAAAGGCTTTAAATTCTCCACCTATGCGACCTGGTGGATCCGTCAGGCGATCACTAGAGCGATCGCAGATCAGGCCAGAACGATCAGGATCCCGGTCCATATGGTCGAAACGATCAACAAGGTAAAGAAAGTTTCCAGCCAGTTGCTTCATGAAAACGGTCACGAACCGACCGCGGAAGAGATCGCAGAAGTAATGAACATTGCTCCGGAGAAAGTGAGAGAGATCCTGCGTGTCGCGCAGGAACCGGTCTCACTTGAAACGCCTATCGGTGAAGAAGAGGACAGCCATCTCGGAGATTTCATTCCCGATGAAGAAGCTCAGGTCCCTGCGGAGGCAGCTTATCAGTCTCTTCTTAGAGAACAGCTGTCCGATGTGCTTTCCACACTGACACCCAGAGAGGAAAAAGTCCTTCGCCTTCGTTTCGGTCTGGAGGACGGGAGACCGCGTACACTCGAAGAGGTCGGTAAAGAATTCAATGTTACGCGTGAACGTATCCGGCAGATCGAGGCAAAAGCACTCAGAAAACTTCGTCATCCGTCCCGTTCCAAACGTCTGAAGGATTTCCTGGATTAATAAAAATCAGCCGCTCCTTCTGAAGCGGCTTTTTTTATTGAGAACAGAAAGCGTGATATGCTACCATCTATATAATCGATTGGGATTAACAGGAGGCACCGTTTGAGATTTTATATCGCCTTATGGCTTGCAAAACTGACAGGTATTCTGCTTCGCATCGCGAGCAGGTTTACTTCAATGCGGGGCACAAATTTCCCCGGAGAAGTCGCACTAAGGATCTGTCCGGATTTTATTGGAAAAGTCGATAAACCCGGTAAAATCGCCGTTGTCACCGGAACGAACGGAAAAACAACCACAAGCAATCTTCTTGCTTCATTGCTTAGAGAATCCGGATTTGACGTGCTGAGCAATGAATACGGCAGCAATATCAAGACCGGTGTCGCCACAGCTCTTTTGAACGGCGTAACATGGAATAACCATTCTTTCAAAGAGATCGCCCTTCTGGAAGTAGACGAAAGAAGCGCAATCAGGATCTATCCGTATATGACTCCTGATTATGTGATTGTCACTAATCTCTCAAGAGATACCATCATGCGCAATGCGCATCCGGAGTATATCTTCGGTATGCTGGATACCTATCTTCCTGATTCTGCCAAGATGATACTCAATGCGGATGACCCGATTTCGTCGCGTTTGAAGGAAAATAATCCCAGAGTATATTACGGAATCGATCAGTTCAAAGATGACCCGACAGAAGATACCCATCTGGTAAACGACGCGAAGATATGTCCGCACTGCCGCGGTCTGCTCCGTTACAGATTCATTAAGTATGATCACATCGGTCAGGTTTATTGCCCTGATTGCGGCTTCCGCTCGCCCGTACCTGATTATGCCGTCGAAAATGTCGATCCTGAAAGCAGACAGATCGTGATCCGGAAAGGGAATGAAAGAACCTCGTATCATATGATCTCTGATACGATATTCAATATTTATAATGAGGCTGCCTGTATCGCTTTTCTTTCAGAACTGGGTATTTCGAATGAAAAGATTCTAGAAGGTCTTTCGAAGGTTTCGATTGTGGACAGCCGTCTGAAAGAGATGCAGATCGGCAGCATCAGAATCGCGGCGATTATGTCAAAAGGACTCACGCCGGCATGTAATGCTGTCCTTGATTACACTGTTTCTCAGCCCGGGATGAAAGAAGTCGTGCTCTATCTGGAGGATAAGCACGAGATCGCTGCCAGCAGTGAGAGAATCACCTGGATCTGGGACAGTGATTTCCATCTTCTGAATGACAGTTCAATAAGCAAGATCGTTATTACCGGTTTCAGAAGATATGATTTCTATTACCGGCTCCTGATGGCCGGAATCCCTGAAGGAAAAATCGAACTAGCACCCGAACCAAAGGATGTTTCAGATCATCTGGAGCTGAAAGAGGGAACGACTGTATTCGTACTGAACGATATCTATTCCGTATCGGAACGTGATCTGATGATCAACATGATTCGTACAAGACTGGAGGGAAAGGAATGAGATTTGAATATCTATATCCCGAAGTCGGCAACCTTTACGGAGACAGTTATAATTTCAGATTTCTCGGAAAGTGTTTTCCGGAAGCGGAAAAAATAGAGACGCATCTTAAAGAAATCCCTGCGTTTGTTTCGCAGCATGTTGACCTTATCTATCTTGGTGCCTCGACAGAATCCGGGCAGGAAATGATCATCGAATACCTCCGTCCCTACTGCGAGAGACTCAAAGAACTGATCGAGTCAGGAACTGTATTTCTCTGTACAGGAAATGCTCTTGAGGTCTTCTGTAAACGGATTAGCGGGGAATCAGTGGAAAAAGAAGCTCTTGGCCTGTTTGATTTTGAAGCGAAAAGGGAAATGCTGAATCGTTACAACTCTCTTTTCCTCGGTAAGATGGAAGATTTTGAGATCGTCGGATTCAAATCCCAGTTTTCGCATCTATACGGCGACAATACTGATAATTTCATGATAAAAGCTGAAAAAGGCTGTGGGATCAACAGAGTGACTGACTTGGAAGGAATACGATACAAGCACTTTTTTGGCACTTATGTACTTGGACCGTTTTTACTGCTGAATCCGCCGTTCGTCCGTTTTTTGTTCCGGATTATGGGGGAACCGGACCGTGTACCTGTATTTGAAAAAGAAGCTTTAGAAGCCTATCATGTCAGGCTGAAGGAATATCACAGACCGGACATCAAAATGGAATCATAAAATATACCGGAACAGATACGCTCTGTTCCGGTTTTTCTTGTTGGAATCAATAATCTGGTTGAACTGGTTCAAGGTGCCTGATCCGACTGTTCTGCTGTCCGAATCTTAGAGACGATATCAGGATCAAGAGCAATATCCAGATCTACGTCCGTATCGATACCGGGAACTTTGCCGGTACACGAATACTGCCAGATCTCATAATGATAGAAATATGTCGGTTCATGTGCAAACTGCGCAAGCCAGATTGCTTTCTCCCCGAAAGTATCCATATCATAGATCAGATAAGACGTGTACAGATTAAAATAAACCATGCTGCTGTATCCGTGTTCTTCAACGGTCCTGCAGAAAGCGTCCGCACATTGTGATAGTGTTTCGCTGTCGATACCGCCTGTTCTGGCAGTGGTTGAAACATACTCCCAGTCAAACACGATAGGGAGGTCAAGCGATCTTCCATTCAGTATTGAAACAGCATATTCAGCTTCTTCTACTGCTTCCTCGGGAGTTATCGCCTGGGAGAAGAAATAAATGCCGACAGCGAGACCTGCAGACTTCGCTTCGGTGTAGTTGCTTTCAAAGTATGAATCACTGAAAATGCCGCCTTCGGTAGTGCCCCGATAACCGATCCTTATAAAAGTGAATTCGAAACCGGAATTCCGTACCTCATTCCAGTCGATCTCTTTCTGGAACGAAGATACATCGATACCAAGAGCTGTCTCGACATCCGGGTCTTTGTATGACATATGACCATTGATATCTATTTTGAACAGTGAAGGATCCCATTTTGCGCGGTTCATTTCTTCCGCTATCTGGATTTCATTTTGTTTGAAATTGATCAGTTTATGTTCTCCGAAGAGCCTGAAGGGAAAAGTATCTGGGTGTTCCGGAGTGAAAAAAAGACGGAAAAGAAAGAAACACAAAACGATCAGAAGGAGGAAAAAAAGGATCCTTCTGACATAATACTTGTTTTTTCTGCTTTTTTTCGCCTTGTTTTTTGTCAAATCAGTATAAAGGAATATTCCTTTACAAATATAATGCTTGTGTAAAAGCAACTAGTTTAGTATATACTATGTTACGGGTTTGTCCCAATCATTTTTCCAATTGTTGAGGTTATCATGAGTACTGTATCATTTCCGTACCTCGGTATTGAATTCACAATAAACCGGGTCGCTTTTTCTATTGGTTCATTCAACGTATACTGGTACGGCATTCTTATTGCGCTTGGAATGCTTGTCGGTGTTTATCTTGCGCAGAAAAACGCAAAGGTCGTCGGTATTACCGAAGATAATGTTCTTGACATCGTTATCGTAGCCGCTGTCATTGCTGTTTTCAGCGGAAGAGCTTTTTATGTGCTTTTTGCTGATGACTATGAAATACATTCCGTAAAAGAGTTTTTCAATCTCAGAGGAGGCGGGACAGCGTTTTACGGTGTTCTGATCGGTGCCTTGGTTTCGAGCATAGCCGTCTGTCTGATCAAAAAGATCCCGATCCTTCCTTTCCTGGATCTTCTCGGAATCGGTCTTCTTGTCGGACAGGGAATCGGCCGATGGGGCAACTTTTTCAACCAGGAACTGTTCGGAACGAACACAGATCTTCCTTGGGCGATGTACAGCGATACTATCTCCTGGTATGTGAGTCAATATGCTTCTTCACTGAAATCACAGCATGGCATTATTCTGGAGGATGCTCCTGTACATCCGACTTTCCTGTATGAAAGCCTCTGGTGTTTTATCGGATTGTTTATTCTTTACAGACTTCTCAAGAAGAGACGGTTCGACGGAGAAGTATTCCTGAGCTATCTGGTCTGGAACGGTATCGGCCGCGCATTTATCGAACAGCTCCGTACGGACGCTCTTTTTCTTGGCAGAATCCGTATCTCTCAGTTCGTCTGCAGTCTGCTTGCATTAACCGCATTTGTAGCTTTGCTTATGATTCGTTCAACGATTCGCAGACTGAACGATGACGAGTATCTGATGCCCTATGTCAAACGTAAGGAACTGGAAGAGGCTGAAAGCGCTGACTCGGAAAATGACTCCGAAGAGAATGACGCCGAATCCGTGAACACAGAAGAAAATGAAATTGAAGGCGAGCTGACATCCGAAGAGGATTCTTCTGAAGACAAGGAAGAACTGCCCGGCGAAGATCCGTCTGAAACCGCCGAAGGATCTTCCGATGATCTGCTGAACGAAAACGACGAATCGGTTTCTGACGAACAGACCGAGAATACGGAAAACGAAAATACCGATCCGGTTCTTTCAGAAGGATCCGAAAAAGCTACCGATGAAATCACAGAGCCTGCCGTTTCAGATACTGAGCAGGAAGACGGCAGTGAGTCTGACGTTATGGCAGAATAACCGTTTCCAAAACCCGGGAAACGACATATTGTTTTGTTGTTTCCCGGTTTTTTATTCGTCGCGAATAATATGGAAATTCCTAAGTCAGGGGATAAAGAGCGAAATATGTTGAAAAACGGATTTGTTCCGTTTATAATAACATCTGCCGACGGTGGGTATAGCTCAGTTGGTTAGAGTACCAGGTTGTGGCCCTGGGGGTCGTGGGTTCGAGTCCCACTACCCACCCCATCTCCCGGAAGAGTTCAGTATTCACTGGATTCTTCCGGTTTTTCTTTTATGTGCGATAGACTTTCAGGGGGTTTTCTGTTATTTTATTTAAGTGATATAGGGCTGTAGCCAAGGGGTAAGGCAACGGACTTTGACTCCGTCATTCGCTGGTTCAAATCCAGCCAGCCCTGCCACCATTTCAACCCTTTCCGAAGGGTTGTATTTTTAGGAGGGAAAAACATGCGCGTTCTGGTTACAGGAGGCCTTGGATTTATCGGTTCACATACGGTCGTTTCTCTGTGCGAGAACGGATATGATGTCCTTATCGTTGACGATCTCTCCAACAGTAAGATCAGCGTTCTTGATCGTCTTAAAACAATCACCGGAAAAGACATCGATTTTGAGAAGATTGACCTTCTTGACAAAAAAGCGCTGAACGATGTGTTCGAGAAGTATACGGTAGATTTTGTGATTCATTTTGCTGCTTTCAAGGCGGTGGGGGAATCTCAGGAAAAACCGCTTGAATACTATCAGAACAACCTTGGCAGTTTGTTGAATGTTCTGGAATGCATGAGAGAACACAAAGTTTACCGGATCGTTTTCAGTTCCAGCGCGTGTGTATACGGAACACCGGATTTTTGTCCGATTCCGGAAACTGCATCGATCCGTCCGCAAAATGTATACGGCAGAACAAAATCCATCTGCGAAGGAATACTTCAGGATGTCTATTCTGCGATGCCTGAATTCTCTATTGCTCTTTTACGGTATTTTAATCCGATAGGTGCTCATGAGAGCGGACTGATCGGAGAGGACCCCAACGGAATCCCGAACAATCTGATGCCCTATATCACTCAGGTCGCTGCGGGTAAGCGAGAAGTCCTTACCGTTTACGGCGATGATTATCCCACACCTGACGGTACCGGAATTCGAGACTACATCCATGTATGCGACCTTGCGGACGGCCATGTCGCCGTTCTGAAAAAACTGAAAGACAGCAGCGGCATCTTCATTTACAACCTGGGTTGCGGCAAAGGTTATTCCGTCATGGAAGTGATACGTGCGTTCGAAGACGTTAATCAGGTTAAAGTCAATTATGTAATCGGTCCCAGAAGACCGGGCGATTCCGCCGAATGTTACAGTGATCCTACCAAAGCCAACATTGAGCTCGGCTGGAAGACAAGACGGGACATCCGTGAAATGTGCAGGGATTCCTGGAAATGGCAGCAATATGCACGTAGTCATAATGTCTGATTTGATTGACTTTACGAAAATCAGTGGATATAATAATCCACGTTGAGCGCTTGTAGCTCAGCCGGATAGAGCAACTGCCTTCTAAGCAGTGGGTCGGGGGTTCGAGTCCCTTCAAGCGCGCCAAAAACCCGTCTTTTCAGATTTGCTGAATAGACGGGTTTTTTGAAACAGATTATTCATGAAATATCTCAGCGAATGAAAGGTATCACATGATCTATACGTTTACGCTGAATCCCGCAGTCGATTATTTCATTTCAGTTACGGGCGATCTCGTACAGGATGAAGTCAACAGAGGTAAAAACGAAGTTTACAGGCCCGGCGGGAAAGGTCTTAATGTTTCTTCCATGCTGAGTCATTTCGGGATTCCGTCCGTTTCGGTTGTGCTTCTTGGAGGGTTTACCGGGAATTACATCTTTGAGGAATATTCCGCAGACGGACTGATCCGTCTGCTCAGGATTCCCGTGGAAGGCAGCAACCGCATCAATATAAAGATCAACAGAGGAGATCATTATCTATGTTTGAACGGAGAAGGTCCTGTTGCCGATGAGAATGCCAAGATCAGATTGAACGAGATCGTATCCCAGATCAGACGCGGAGACACAGCCGTATTCAGCGGAAGCATGATGAGAGGATTCTCAGATGATGATCTGGTTTCTTATACGGAGGTTCTTCATAAAAACGGTGTCTATGTCGTACTCGACATGGAAAAAATATCCAAAGAACTGTTGGGAAGATGTAGACCCGATCTGATCAAGCCCAATCTGCATGAACTGCGGCTTTTACTGGAAGATCCCTGTCTGACTTCGAAAGACGCGTTTTCCGCCGTCGACAGTCTTCTGGAGTATTCCGGAGAAGTACTTCTTTCCCTGGGAAAAGACGGAGCCGTACTGGCCGGCCGCAGCGGGAAGCTTTGCCTGATGCATCCGGAGATCACCGCCGCAAACCAGGTCGGTGCAGGGGATGCGATGCTTGCCGCCTATATTGGCAAAAGAAGCTGTGGTTCTGACCGTGCTGAAGCACTTAAATGGGCCGGTGCGGCAGGAAGCGCTGTAGCCCGCGGTAATAGCGGTGTTTCGTTGCCATTGATCAGTACTTTTTTCAGCCAGATGAAAATCGTTTTCAGATAATACCAAAATAAAAGAACTCCTACCCGTACATAAGCAGGAGTTCTTTTTTCAGTTCAGACAGTTTTGTCTCCTGAGCTGATCTCGCCGCGGAGATCGGATTCCATAAGGGTAAGAACTTCTTTTCGGGAATACTTTTTGCTCAGAAGGTAATACAGCTTTGTGACAGCAGCTTCTGTCGTCATATCTATGCCGCTTACGCCTTCGGCTTTATCGAGGATGGTGCTGGTCTCATACTGACCCAGAGTAACTGAACCGGCAGGGCACTGAGAGCAGATAACATAGATCGTATCGTTGTTCTCCGCATCGATCGCGCGCTGCATGTTTTCAGCGCCGCCTGGTATGTTACCGGCTCCGAATGTCTCGATCACGACACCCTTGAAGTTATGGTTCAGAATTTCCTTGTAACAATTAAAATCGATCCCGGGAAAGACTTTGATCACAGCGATAGGAATGTCATCGAGATACTGTACGTGAAGGGTAGGGTCCTTTTTGAGGTTCATCCGGGAATGATAATTGTAGTGGATATCAATAGCCGCTTCGGCCAGAGCGGGATGATTCGGGGATAAGAAAGCGATCAGCCCGTCGGAGGAATATTTGGTCGAGCGGTTTCCTCGAATAAGACTGCCGCCGAAATAGATACACACTTCATTGACAACAGCCTGAGACGCAATCACAATGGAAGTGATCAGATTATCTCTGGCATCGTTCCTGATCTCGCAAAGCGGGATCTGTGATCCTGTCAGAACGACGGGCTTGGAAAGATTCTCCAGCATAAAAGAAAGCGCTGACGCCGTATACGCCATCGTGTCGGTACCGTGAAGGACAACAAACCCGACATAATAGGAATAATTCTTTTCAATCAACTCTGCGATTCTGTTCCAGTCGTGTACGTCCATGTTCGAAGAGTCTTTGACAGGGGAGATCTGGATCAGATCCCATTCAGGCATCTGCGGATCAAACAGTTCCGGTATCCCTTTGAGCGTATCTTCAAATTTACCGTCTGCAGGAGCGTATCCTTTTGTGGTTCTGATCATACCGATGGTGCCGCCGGTATAGATGACCAATACTTTATCCATGAATCTACCTCTTTGATGAAACGGAGTATAAATGAGTCAGTATTTCGAAAATGACGATACGGTTCGTTCAGATGTAAGAACTGTAACATGTTGGTGCGGTGCGAAAAGACTGGATTATTTGACGGACCATGGCGTTTTTTCATACAACCAGATCGATGACGCTTCGCTGAAACTTGTCCGCAGCCTTCCTGCATTAAAGGGAAAAGTCCTGGATCTCGGATGCGGTTACGGTTTTATCGGGATTTATGTCAAGACCAGAAATCCCGAGATCACTATCACTCTTTCCGACGTAAATGAGCGGGCCGTGGAACTTTCCAGGAAAAACTGTGAAATGAATGGTACCGCTGCTGAAATAACGCTGTCTGACGGATTTGACAATCTGAAAGGGGAGTACAACACGATCATCCTGAATCCGCCCATACACGCGGGTAAGGCAGTGTGCCTCGGACTTATCAGAGATTCTGTCGCACACCTTTCCGCAGACGGTACTCTGTATCTTGTCATACGGAAGAAACACGGTGCTTTGAGTTACGTAAGCGAGATGGAAAAAGAGTTCCGGATTACAGTTACGGATAAAAAGGACGGGATCTTCGTAATGACCGTCAAGAGGCAATAAAAACGGATCCAATGTGCAGATAACGATATTTTAGCGAAATTCAGACCCGTATTCCTTTTTTGCGGGTCTTTTTTATGTTCAGGGGAACAGCTCAAGTTCACCGTCATGCCAGAAGTACATATTCTCAAACTTTACGCCGATCGTTCCGCCGATACGGCAGATATGAGGTTCGTATGTGATCGGTTTCCCGTAATCGGCAATTGCACGCGACTCTTCCGGAATGATCGTTACACGGTGGTCCGGATGCGCCTCGATCGTATGTCCGAAGTTACCGTGATAGTCGCAGTTCCTGTATCCGTTTTCCTGAAGGATCTCCGTAGTCAAGGCGTGCAGTTCGGCAAAAGTCATCTGCGGAGTAAAATTCTCACGGAAGGCAGCGTGAAGCTGTTCTTCCAGCATCATTCCGGACCGGATCTCTTCATTTTCCGAATCATTCCAGGGTATGATAATTCCTTTTTCCATGACGAAGGTACGGGCCATATCACCCCAACCGCCTTTATACATCGGAGCGACATCTACGGTAATGACATCGTTTTCCTGTACTGTAAGCCCTGTGAACAACGGATCCGGGCTTTCATGCGCCGAAAAAGTGGTATGAGGCCCGAACAGGATCAGCGCTGGATCGTTTCGGATCCACCAGCCTGTGCTTCCTGATTTCAGCATCAGTTCCTCACAGATACGGTGGATCTCTTCCCGCGTCATTCCCGGGCGGATATATCCCGGAAGCTCGTCAAGACATTTTTTGGCGAAAGACTGAGCGGTTCTGATGTTGTCGATATTGATATCAAGCACATTAATCCGTTCCATTCTGATTGCCTCATTTATCTATTATTTGCTATAGTTAAATTCATGAAAAAGAAAACGCGGGAGAATAAGAATGTTTTTTCAGCAGGATAGAAACCGAGCGGTGTTTGCGCTTCTCTTACTGTGTTTTTCACTGGTTGAGTGCATCTTTTTCCTGTATGCTGCTGACGCGTTATACAGTCCTGTGTATACCGCCGTTCTGGATGTCCTTTCAGTATCAATAATAGCATGTTTATGCTTCTTTTTGGATTTCAAAAGGAAGATGAACCCCGTCTTTCTCGGAGCTGGGTGTTTGCTTCTTGCTGTATTTGTGCAGTTATGCAGTTCATACTTTGAATTAGGGCCGGAAGAAGGTTTTTACGCGATTGCCGGCTGGGAATTCTGGAAACTGCTTCTTTTGCGCCTGCTTCTTTTCGGGACAGCAGTATTGGGAACCGGCGTTCTGATGATAAAACTGGATAAAAGAAATCCTGTCGTTTTCCTTTTTCCGATGATAATTATTCTGATCGGTTTTCTTCTTTTTAGAAAAAGTATTCTATACTCTGTTCTTCTTGTCGCTTTTTTTGCGTTGGTCTCCCTGTGGGTCAGACATCTGGAAGGAGGCACGATCAGACTGGGCTTCTCGGCCTCGCTTCTTTCCGTTTTGGCCCTCATAATCGCGACCGTACTGCTTTTCGTTTACAGGGAAGGCGCTGTATTGACGCAGGAGGCATGTTCATTTCCCGTACTGTTCCTTATCTTTGTAGCCATTGTTTTTGCTTTTTTCCGCAAAAGATTCGGTTTACATGCATCGGCATATCTTTCTGCGCATCTGATGACAGCTTATGTTCTTTCCTGGATCAAAGGGGACATCACCGGTGATCTGATATTTGGCATCATACCGTTCGGCCTTATTTTATTAACTTCTTTGCTAATAAACTTCTTCATAAAACCGCAAAAAAAGGAGGCTATCCGTTGAGAAAGATTATTTTGGACTGTGATACCGGCGGGGATGATGCCGCTGCCATCACACTGTGTCTCGCATGTAAAGAACTGGATTTGCTTGGAATCACAACGGTGATGGGAAATCTTCCGCTTTGGCAGACATACAGAAACACGCGAAATCTGATCGCGCATTTCGGCTTGGATCTGCCTGTACTGAAAGGCAATGAAAGACCGCTGGTCAGAGATCTCTGGGTCGGTTCCGATATCGACCGCGGGCCTTTTTATCCGCAAGAAGGTCTTGTTTATCCGCATGAGATCGAAACGGATGCTGTGACCTGGCTGAAGGACACATTGGAACAGGCAGATGAACCTGTTACGATTGTTCCTCTTGCGCCGATGACGAATATTGCCAAACTGATGCTTTTTTATCCCGATCTGGTTGAAGAAAAAGTCGGCAGTATCGTATGCATGGGCGGCGGTATGAAATATGGCAACTCCACTGGAACCGCTGAACTGAACATATACGCCGATCCTGAAGCCGCACAGGTCGTGTTTACTTTCGGAAAACCTGTGGTCATGTGCGGACTTGATGTCTGCCACAATGCGTATATCACAAAATCGGAAGCTCGGGAACGCTTTGAAGTGATCGACAATAAGGCTGCGGAGTTTTTCGGCAGGATCTGTGAGGAATGCTTCGCTTTCGAGGAAAGGGAAGACATCCCCGAAAGGTTTAAACTGTGGAAACGTCCCGGAGCTATCATCTATGATACGGTCCCCATCATTTACCTGCTTTATCCCGAAATCTTCCGGTGTATTCCTGCGAACATCGAGGTCGAATGCAATTCCGAGAGCTGTGACGGAATGACTGTATGTTCTACGCCTATGTGGGGACGCTCAGAATCGTATCTCCATACTGTTGTGCTGGATCTCGACAGGGAAAAATACATCGGTGCGGTAGAAGCGATTCTGCGCTCCTCGGTCTTGTAAAGGGGGGAAAGTGCAAATGACAAAAAAGACTCCTGTCATCATCGATTTTGATCCCGGTCTTGATGATGCTGTATGTTTTATGATGATGCTCGCATCTGAGCAGTATCAAATAATCGGTCTGTGCCCGGTCAGCGGCAATAAAGGCCTTGAATTCACTGAACCGAACGCTTTGAAACTCTGTGAGCTCTGCGGCCACCCTGAGATTCCTGTGCTTCGAGGCGCAAAAAAGGGAATGTTCAAGACCAGAAGAACATCAGGTGACGTTCACGGATCGACCGGTTTCGGCCGCCATGTCAACCTCCCAGAACCGCAGAAAAAAACGGAAAAAGAGTACGCCTGGGATTTCATATACCGAAAAGCGGTCGAACTGAACGGCGAGCTTGAGATCCTTGCCGTTGGTCCTCTGACGAATCTTGGTATCGCGCTTCTCAAATATCCCGATCTTCCGAAACACCTTAAGCGGATCGTGATCATGGGCGGCGGCTTCGCGAGAGGAAACTGGACTGCTGCAGCGGAATACAATATCTGGGCAGATCCTGATGCTGCAAGAATGGTCTTTGAATGCGGTGTTCCTACCGCTATGATGGGACTTGATGTCTGTGTTCAGGCTGTGATTACCAGGGAAGACCTTGATCGTCTTGATGGCGGCGGCCGTATTTCCAAGATTGCAGCAGACCTTGTCCGCGACCGAGTCAACGGCCCTGATTCTCTGACGGAAGAACAGAGAGCAGCAAGAGCGGGCGGGATCCTCTGTGACGCAGTCGCAGCGTGTTATATGATCTGTCCGGATATTATCGAAACTGAATACGTTGAGGTCAGAGTTGAAACAAAAGGCGCGCTTACGGAAGGAAAAACCTATGCGCTTCGTCCCTTTACAGAAACGGAGACTTATCACCCCAACACTCACGTCGGCGTTTCGATCGACAGAAAAAGGTTTGCCGATCTGCTCATCAGCCTCGTCGCTCGACTGGATTAATACAACAGATGAAAGAACAGCCGGAGTCAATGCTCCGGCTGTTCTGTTTTCATGACTTTCCTGAACGCTGTTGGTAAGGCGTATAATTCTGTCAGTTCTTTTTCTGTCGCCCACACCAGGTCCGGGACTGTTTTTGAACAGATCACGTCATATACACGCATACGCCATGTAATATGTGTAAAAACATGAATGAAGTCTCCGCGGAGAAGAACTTTCAGCGGCTGGACACCGAGATCAGTGATTATGTGATTTATAGTTTCATCGTCCCAGTGTCCCTCAATGTTGGGGAATTCCCACATTCCTTTCAGAAGCCCGCTCATTTGTCTTTTCCTTAATGCGACGCGGCCATCATGTTTCAGCAGGAAAACAGAAAGATCCTGTTCCTTATTTATTTTTTTCTTTTTATTTACGGGCAGATCACTCCATGAGGAGCCTGCCGCTGCACCACATCGTTCTTTCAGCGGACATTTTCCGCAGAGCGGTTTTCCGTTCGGAAGACAGACCAATGCGCCAAGTTCCATCAGTGCCTGAGTAAATGCCGAGCAATCATCGGGATAGACAGGCCGGAGCAGGTCCGTAAAGTACCGTTTCGTTGCCGGTAAGGAAATATCTTCATAACTTGGCAGAAAACGGGAAAGCACACGGAGAACGTTTCCGTCAACAGCTGGTACCGGAAAGTTAAATGCAATAGAACTGATCGCTCCTGCTGTATATTCTCCGATCCCCGGAAGATCTCGGATCGTTTCATAGTCATCCGGAAACTGACCGCCATAGGTATCTGAGATGATCTCCGCCGCTTTTTTCAGATTTCTGGCACGCGAATAATAGCCTAGGCCTTCCCATGTTTTCAAAAGGTCATCCATTTCGCAGCGCGCAAGAGAATCCACGGTTGGGAAGCGGTCAAGAAAAACAGTATAGCGTTCTATCACTGTATCGACGCGGGTCTGCTGAAGCATGATCTCCGAGATCCAGACAGCATACGGATCCGTTGTGTTCCGCCAAGGAAGATCCCTCTTGCTGATCCGGTACCAGGGAAGAAGGAGAGATGGCAATAAGTTTAGTTTTTCTTCAGTAAAATTCATATCGGCTTTGACTTCCGTCTATAATCATCAAGATTATATCATGTAATAGTGTTATTCTTGAAAATAGAGAACCTCTGAACATATCGTTCAAGGGTTCTCTTAATGAAAAAGCGCGAAAACAGAAAACAGGGTACAGAGAGAAATTTCAAAAGGCCGTTTTTTTGTCATTAACACCGGAAAAACATCTTCTGTTGTATAAAAGTTTTTCCAGTCGGCTCCATTTATTTATTCGCAGAACTCTACAGACGTACAATCGTTAAAACGTGAAAAGCGCTTTATGGTCCGTTCAAGGGAGAGTTGCAGTTTTTTTGTATGCTTTACACCGGGTTCAAACCAAATGTTTTTTACATGTAACGTTTTGCTTTTCTGATCAGCTACTGCTTCGATCCGCCCAATAAATTTGCAGCCCCATAGAATCGGTAAGGTATAGTAGCCATAGTTTCTTTTATCAGCAGGTGTGTAAATCTCCCATGAATAACTGTAGTCCCAAAGTTCAGAAATCATCTTTTTGTCCCAAAGCAGCGGGTCAAGCGGTGCCATAAATTCCATACGGGCTTTCTGATCGATCGTTCCCGAAAGAAGCGCATGCATCAGCGGCTCGTCATCTGCCAGATAAAAAAATAACGGTTTGATCCCCTCAACCCGTACAGGAAACAATGCGCCACTGGATTCGAGGGAGAAAAACAGGTTCTTGCGCTGGGCAGCATTTATCCCTATGCCCAAAAGGGCGGGGGTATTTTTGTCCCAAAGAAGTCCGACCGCTCCCACCCGGCGAAGAACGCGCCAACGAAGCAGGGCTTCGTCATCAGCACACGGACAGTCTGCCTCCAGCAAAGACGGGTCAAGATGACGTTCCGCAAGATCGTAGAACTTACGGGAGCCGTTTTTGTGGTGGATCACAAGAGTTCCGTCGGTATACAACTGTTCAAGAACTGAGCGGGATGCTTTGGACAGTTTATGCCAGTTTCCGCTCCAATGCATCGAAGAGTGCCAGAAGATTTCACCGGCGATAGGGAGAGAATCGCTGGAAACCGGACCGTTTTCCCGTATATAAGCCAGAGCTTCCTGTTCCAGTTCCGATAGTCCTGGAAAATCGGCGCCGAGTTTCCGGCTTCGTTCCCGATAGAAGTAGAAATAAGGCCAGTCTTCCGCAGGCCATATGGAAAGCTCCTTGTCAGCGTAGTCCACCAGTAAACGATCTTTGTACAGAAGATCTGTCAGCATTGTTTTTTGAAACCCTTTTACACGGGATTGCAGAGTAAGTTCAGCATTTTTCCCGCAAACATCCACCGGATCATACTGAATACATCCGGCTTGACGTACATAATCATATGCGCCTTCTTTTCCGAAAAAACGATATTCGCCGATCAAGCCCTGCTTCGCAAGGATAAACAGCTGTGCCTGTTTTTTTGTCAGCATAATCATTCGGTTTTCCTCCGGAAGATCGAGTATATTGGCATTGTGCTAATAGAATATCATGCGCATAATTGCAAGAAAACCTCTTTTGTCCTGACAGACAAAAGAGGTTTCATAAATGGCGGAGAAGGAGGGATTCGAACCCTCGAACCGCTTTTGGCGGTTACACGATTTCCAGTCGTGCGCCCTCGGCCAAGCTAGGCGACTTCTCCTCATGGCTGAACAAAGAACAATATATCATCCGTGTTTTCTTTTGTCAAACGTTATTTCATACCAATTTTTATTGCTGATGGGACCCGCCTCTCAGAAGCAGGCCACAGTGTTTATTTGTTTATTGAGAAAGCGGTGCAAATTGGTATAATATTATGGATAAACTAGGAGGACTATCTATATGGAACGAACAGTAATCAAGGATCTGTTTTCTTCTCCGTTGAAAGACGGTGAATTCGTCACTGTGGCGGGTTGGGTCCGCACATCCAGAGAAAGCAAAAACATCGCTTTTCTCGAAGTCAACGACGGAAGCTGTTTCAAGAATCTTCAGGTGATTCTCGAAGCGGCCAAAATGGAGAAAGAACTCTTTAAAAATGTAGCGAATGCTCCTGTTGGGTCCTCTGTTGTCGTGAAAGGTAATATTGTCCTGACACCTGAAGCTAAACAGCCCTTCGAACTGAATGCTTCGGAAGCGGAGATCGTCGGTGAAGTGGAAGAAGGATATCCTCTTCAGAAAAAACGCATGACTCCGGAATTTCTCCGTCAATTCCTGCATCTTCGTGCGAGGACCAATACGTTCGGCGCTGCTTTCAGGATCCGCAGCGAAAGTGCGTATGCGATCCACAGATTTTTCCATGAAAACGGGTTTGTCTACGTTCATACGCCTCTGATCACCGGAAGTGATGCGGAAGGCGCCGGAGCGATGTTCCGTGTAACGACCCTCGATCCCAAGAACCCGCCTTTGACAGAAGATGGCGATGTGGATTTTAAAGAAGACTTCTTCGGTCGAGAAACACATTTGACTGTATCCGGACAGTTGGAAGGGGAGAGCATGGCGCAGGCTTTCGGCAAGATCTATACGTTCGGGCCGACTTTCCGCGCAGAAAAATCCAACACGACCCGTCATGCCGCCGAATTCTGGATGATCGAGCCTGAAATGGCTTTCTGCGATCTGAACGGATATATGGATACTGCAGAGGCGATGGTCAAATACTGCGTCGCATATCTGCTTGAGAACTGCCCTGATGAAATGGCGTTCTTCAACCGTTTTTATGATACGACGCTGATCGAACGGCTAACGAAACTTGTCGACTCGGAATTCGTCAGAATCACCTATACCGAAGCAATTGATCTTCTTATGCCCCATAATGATGAATTTGATTTCAAGGTTTACTGGGGATGCGATCTGCAGTCCGAGCATGAGCGCTATCTGACGGAAAAGATCTACAAGTGCCCCGTCTTCGTTACAGATTATCCCAAAGAGATCAAAGCTTTCTATATGCGCGTGAACGAGGACGGAAAAACTGTTGCCGCTGCGGATATGCTTGTTCCCGGTGTCGGGGAACTGGTCGGAGGCAGCCAGCGTGAAGAGCGCCTGGATGTCCTTGAAGCAAGGATGAAAGAACTGGGTATGGATACCGCAGATTACAAGGAGTATCTGGATCTTCGCCGTTACGGTACAACGGTCCATGCTGGTTTCGGTCTCGGTTTCGAAAGATTCCTGATGTATGTCACTGGAATCGGAAACATCCGAGATGTACAGCTCTATCCCAGAACGTTTGGAGCGATGGTATGAAAAAAGAACTGACCGGTTGTACTGAACAGGAACTGCTGGAACTGCACCGTTCTGCTGCAGAAACCTATGAACGATATCGTTCGATGGGACTCCATCTCGATATGTCCAGAGGAAAACCTTCTCCTGAGCAGCTCGATCTCGGCGAGGACGTTCTCCGAACTGTCTGCAGTAACGAAGACTGTATCAGTCCATCGGGAGTGGACTGCAGAAACTACGGCGAATTCTGGGGTCTGCGGGAATTGCGTCAGCTTTTCTCGGAGATTCTGAATGTTCCGTCCGAGATGATCCTCATCGGCGGTAATTCTTCTTTGACGCTGATGTATGACACTCTTTCCAGAGCGATGCTCTCGGGAATGGCGCATAGCGAACGTCCGTGGTCGAAGGAAGAAAAAATACGATTTATTTGTCCGTCGCCGGGTTACGACCGTCATTATACGATATGCGAAGCGCTCGGAATCGAAATGATCTCTGTTCCGCTTACGGGCGACGGTCCGGATATGGATCTTGTTGAACAAATCGCTGCTTCCGATGCCAGCGTCAAGGGTATGTGGATCATTCCTACATATTCAAATCCGACAGGGGATATATACTCGGAAAAAACGCTTCGTAGGCTCGCGTTTATGGGTGCAAAGGCAAAAGACTTTACAATCATGGTCGATAACGCTTATCCGCTCCATACGCTCGACGGCAACTTTATCGAGCCGGTCAATTTTTATGAAATGCTGATAGAAGCGGGTCATCCCGACAGAGCAGTTTTTTTCTCGTCCACGAGCAAGATCACATTTGCAGCAGGAGGAGTATCGTGTATCGCCATGAGCGATGCCAACATGAAAATCGCTCTTCCGTATCTGAAAGCGCAGTTTATCTGCAAAGACAAACTGAATCAGTTGAGACATCTTCGTCTTTTCCCTGATCTTGACGCCGTAAAAGAACGCATGTTGCTGCATGCGGCCCTTCTTGCTCCGAAATTCAGAGTCGTCGATGATGTTCTCTCGGATCATCTTTGGGGTTACGGCATCGCTTCCTGGAATCATCCGAAAGGCGGTTATTTTATCAGCCTGAAAGTACTGGATCACACTGCTCAGCATGTGATCAGGCTTTGTAAAGAAGCAGGTCTCGTGCTTACTCAGGCAGGTGCCGGATTCCCATATAATCAGGATCCGGACGACAGATATATCCGCCTGGCTCCTTCTTTTCCCGGAATCGACGAACTGAAAACCGCCGCGGAACTGTTGTCTGCCGCTGTTTTGCTGGCCGGAACGGAAAAGCTTATATCGGATCGGAGGCAATAAAATGAAGTGTCCGTATTGCGGAGCGCCCGATACGAAAGTAATCGATTCCCGTCCGTCAGACGATGATCTAAGGATCAGGCGAAGGAGAGAATGCATTGAGTGCTTAAAACGGTTTACCACCTATGAGGCTGTCGAGACTACGCCGCTTATCCTGATAAAAAAGAACGGAGAGCGCGAAGTCTTCGACAGGGAAAAAATCCTCAGAAGTATGCTGAAAGCCTGTGAAAAGAGACCCGTAAGCGCTGAACAGCTGAATCAGGTCTGCGACAGAGTCGAAAAGAATCTTCAGAACAGGCTTGAAAAGGAGATTCCAACAAAAACCGTCGGTGAACTTGTAATGGAGGAACTACGTCATCTTGACAAAGTAGCCTATATCCGATTCGCTTCCGTTTACCGAGATTTCAGGGATATTGATACATTCCTCGATGCGATCAGGGAACTGAAAGACACCTGATTCCGAAAACATTCAAAAGCCCGTCTCATGACGGGCTTTTGACATACCGTTCATTTGTACTTGATCAGATATTTGGGATATAATTTTGTATATAAAACTGATATGTGAGGCTGCCATGGAAAGCAAAGTCCCAATCTCCCGGTTTATCTCTGAACTGAAACTTGAAGTCATCTATTCTCCTGATCCTGATACCGAGCGCTATATCGTTATTCCCGATGTAAGCAGACCCGGTATGATGCTGCTCGGTTTCAGACCGCACTTCGACCCGCGCAGAATCCAGATCATCGGTCTGATGGAATATACCTATCTGGAAGGTCTTTCTGCTGAAGAACGGATGCATTCTCTCGAAAGAGTCTACTCAGAAGAACCGGTCGTCGTCATCGTGACGAGAGGGCTTGAGATATTTGACGAGATGTTCGTTCTTTCCTGTAAATATGGTGTACCGCTCCTCAGATGTTCCCAGAACACTTCGGAGTTCATGTCTGCGGCTATCTCGTTCCTTAATGTGGAGCTTGCGCCCTCTATCCTGATGCACGGTGAACTCGTCGACGTCTATGGCGAGGGAATCCTTATTCTTGGAGAGAGCGGAGTCGGAAAAAGTGAAACAGCGATTGAGCTTGTTAAACGAGGACACCGGCTGATCGCGGACGATTCTGTGGAACTTCGCAGAGTGTCAGATAAAACGATCGTCGGCAAATCCCCGGACAACATCAGGTATTTCTCTGAATTGCGCGGTATCGGCATTATCAACGTGAAACAGTTGTTTGGGGTAGGTTCCGTCAATATTACGGAAAAAGTTGAACTGGTCATCAACCTCGAGGAATGGGATTCTTCCAAGAGTTATTCCAAGATCGGTATGGGAACCGAAATGAAAGATATTCTTGGTTTGGAAGTGCCGATGATCACGATTCCGGTACGTCCAGGACGGAACCTCGCGGTCATTCTGGAAGTTGCCGCCATGAACTTCAGAAATCTGAAGCTGGGTTATGACGCTGAAAAAGAGCTGCTTGATTCCCTCGGTATGATCGAATAGGGAGAAGACCTTATATGACCGAAACACTGAAAAATCTTGAAGGACTTGAGATCCGTGAAAACGAATCACTCTCGTCATATACCGGTTTCCGGACAGGCGGTCCGGCAACGGTTCTCCTGCCGAAGAGCGAAAAGTCTTTTATCGATACACTTTCCTTGCTTCGCACTAGGAAAGAACACTTCTTTATTCTGGGAAACGGTTCCAATGTCATGGCGCCGGATGAGGGGTTTGACGGATATGTCGTTCTTACGAAGGAAGCTCTGACGGAACTTACAGTCAGTGACGGAACGATCACAGCCGGCGCAGGAACTATGTTGGCAACGGTTTGCCGATCTGCGCTCGACAATGGTCTTTCCGGTCTGGAATTCGCTTTCGGAATCCCTGGTTCGGTAGGCGGCGCTGTTTATATGAATGCCGGCGCATACGGCGGAGAGATCGTTGATGTGATTGAATCGGTAAAGATCCTGGATGAAGAAGGACGTATCCGGATACTGAAAAAAGAAGAGCTTGGTCTGTCGTACCGTCACAGCATTTTCCAGAAAGAAAAGACATGGATCATTCTGTCCGCTACATTCAGGCTGACGGAAAAAGAGCCGGCGCTGATCCATGAAGAAATGTACGGCTATCTTGCGCGCAGGGTAGAGAAACAACCCCTTGATTCTCCAAGCTGCGGAAGCACTTTCAAACGTCCTAAGGGCAGTTATGCGTCTAAACTGATCGATGAATGCGGGCTGAAAGGTTTCAGCGTCGGCGGTGCAGCCGTCAGCACCAAGCACGCAGGATTTGTCATCAATACGGGAAATGCCACTACTGCAGACATCCTTTCACTGTGCGAAGCTGTTCATGATAAAGTGCTGCATGAGACCGGTTTCGAACTTGAAATGGAAGTCGAGATCATGCAGTAACATGATGTACCGGATAATATGAGTTTTTCCAACGACTGTAAAACCGAGATTCTTGCTCAGGACTTCAGCGAATATGATTCCGCTGAAGCGCTTTTATATGGCTTTTCCTGTTTTTTCCCGAATATCATGCCCTATGAAATGTCCATCAGTTCGGAAAACAGGGAAATGCTGGAAACGATGGTTCAGTTTTATCGCCGGTTTGACGTACCTGAGGAAGCTGTTAGCGTCATACCAGGAAAAAGAATCCATTCATTGAAGATTCAGGGCGAGTCTGTCTGTCAGGATCTGATCAACAGATTTCAGATTTCAAGGTTCGTTCCTTTCTCGTTTCTTACGACATTCCTTGAAACGGAAGAACAGAGAAAAGCGTTTCTTTCGGGTGTTTTTCTCGCAGCCGGCACATTGTCGTCCCCGTCAAAGGGATATCATCTGCAGTTTACTTCTCATCGCTTGCCATTGATCCGTGCGTTGGATTCTTTTCTTAATGAAAACGGCTTTACGCCGAAGCTGTCCAGACACGGCAGTCATTACATGCTCTACATAAAAAGTTCGGAACAGATAGAAGATTTTCTGACTTATCTCGGCGCTTTTGACAATACACTGAAGCTGATGCAGGAGAAAGTCCTCAAAGACGTCCGAAATACTGTTACAAGACGCGTGAACTGCGAAAACGCGAATCTCGAAAAAACAATCCAGTCCTCGGCAAAAGACGTTTCGCTGCTTACCGAGTTTCTTGAAAAAGGCGGGGAAGTCCTTCTTTCAGAAGAACAGCTTCGTATCGTCAGATACCGTATAGAAAATCCTGAGTACTCTCTTGCCGAACTGGCTTTGGAAATGGACGATTCCGTCACAAAATCAGGTATCAACCACAGGCTGAGAAGGATCAGGGAGATCGCCAGGGATTATTTAGAGAAAAATGAGCATTGAGAAAAACCAATTCGCACATCTGCATCTGCATACGGAGTACAGCCTGCTGGACGGTGCCTGCCGCATCGACCGGCTGATGGAACATGTCAAATCGCTTGGGCAGACCGCTGTCGCGATCACGGACCACGGAGTGATGTACGGATGTATCGATTTTTACAAAGCGGCCAAGAAAGCCGGTATCAAGCCGATCATCGGCTGTGAAGTATATGTCGCTCCTCGTTCCAGACACGATATGGTTCACAGGATCGACAACAATCCTTATCATCTGATCCTTCTTTGCAAAAACGAAACCGGATACCGCAATCTCATAAAGATGGTGAGTGCGGCGAATATCGACGGCTTTTACAATAAACCACGCGTGGACAGAGAACTGTTGGAAAAGTATCATGAGGGCCTGATCTGCCTTTCCGCCTGTCTTGCAGGAGAAATACCTCAGGCGCTCCTCAATGACAGCTTTGAGGATGCTCTCAAAGTGGCAAAGTACTATTCCAATCTGTTCGGTGATGGAAACTACTATATTGAGCTTCAGGATCATGGTATCGAGGAACAGCGCCGTATCCTTCCTGATCTCATCCGCGTCGCACGTAATCTAAACATTCCGATGGTGGCGACGAATGACTGCCACTATATCCGTAAGGAAGACCACGATATGCAGCATATCCTGGTCTGCATCCAGACAAACGCCAGTTACGATGAATCCCCGCTGGAATTCAAAACGAATGAATTTTACGTAAAATCCACGGAAGAAATGGCGGATCTGTTTTCCTATGTGCCGGAAGCAGTGACGAACACGATGCGCATCGCCGACCAGTGCAATTTCGATTTTGAATTCGGTGTAACGAAACTTCCTGCGTTTCATGCTCCTGACGGAAAAGACAACCTTTCATTCTTTAACGAACTGTGCGATACAGGTTTGAAGGAACGTTACGGTCCGGAACCTTCTGCGGAAGCTGTTTCCAGACTCGAATATGAAAAATCCGTCGTTACGAAGATGGGATATGTCACATATTATCTCATCGTCTGGGACTTTATTAACTACGCAAAACAGCATGATATTCCTGTCGGTCCGGGAAGAGGTTCCGGTGCCGGCAGTATCGCTGCTTATTGTATGGGGATCACAGATCTTGATCCTCTGAAATATAATCTGATCTTTGAGCGTTTTCTGAATCCGGAGCGTGTGACGATGCCGGATTTTGACATTGACTTCTGTTATGAGAAGCGCTCGAAAGTAATCGATTATGTAATAGAGAAATACGGTTCGTCACACGTTGCGCAGATTATCACATTCGGTACGATGGCGGCCAGACTCGCGGTTAGGGACGTCGGACGGGTCCTCAGTTATCCGTACGCACAGGTGGACAGGGTAGCGAAACTCATTCCTGCCGAACTGAACATTACGATCAGCAAAGCATTCGAAAAAAGTCCTGAACTGAAAACGGTATATGATACCGATCCGGCGATGAAACGTCTTCTTGACGCTGCGATGCAGGTCGAGGGCATGCCGCGTCACGCCTCCACACATGCCGCAGGTGTTGTAATCACTGACAGAGAAGTCAGTGATTACGTTCCTCTGGCACGGAACGACAGCAACATCGTAACGCAGTTTACCATGACGGCGCTAGAGGAGCTCGGACTTCTGAAGATGGATTTCCTTGGACTTCGGACGCTCACCGTAATCTACGACGCGGAAAAAGCCATACGCAGGAAAGATCCTTCTTTCCGCATGAGTGAGATTTCCTTTGAGGATCCAAAAGTATACCGCATGCTTTCCGCCGGGGAAACTCTTGGCGTATTTCAGCTTGAATCTTCCGGTATGAGACAGCTCATTATGAATATGCAGCCAAAAGGACTGGAGGATCTGATCGCTTTGATCTCCCTTTACCGTCCCGGTCCGATGGAATCGATCCCGGTCTATCTGCAGAACCGTAAAAACCCGGAAAAAACGACATATATCACTCCTGAACTGCAGCCGATTCTGGAAGTAACGAACGGCGTTATCATCTATCAGGAGCAGGTCATGGAGATCTGCCGAGCGCTCGCCGGGTTCAGTTTTGGAAAAGCGGACGTCGTAAGGCGCGCTATGGCCAAAAAGAAAAAATCCGTAATGGAGCAGAGCGGCATCGAGTTCGTACAGGGCTGCAGAGAACACGGTATCCCGGAAGATAAAGCAAATACGATCTTCGAAGAAATGGCTTCGTTCGCTTCTTATGCGTTCAATAAATCCCACGCTGCGGTGTATGCCGACGTCGCATATCAGACCGCATATCTGAAAGCATATCATCCTGTTGAGTTCATGGCTGCACTGATGACGAGCATCATGGATAACACTGACAAACTTCTTGAATATATCGCAGAATGTCAGCGGCTCGGTATACAGCTTCTCCCTCCGAGCGTCAACAAAAGTTATTCGTACTTCAGGGTAGAAGAAGGATCCGTCCGGTTCGCACTTCTCGCAGTCAAAAATGTCGGACGCGGACTTGTCGATTCGATCGTTGAGGAGAGAAAGAAAAACGGTCCTTTTACTGGCTTTAACGATTTTTATACCAGACTCCCGCATACTAACGAACTCAACCGCAGAGCGCTGGAAAACATCATAAAAAGCGGGGCTCTGGATGAATTCCGTCTTACACGGAAAACAATGGTGCAGAACATCGAAGCGGTATCAAAAAGCTTCGACAGAAACCAGCGCTCCGAGCTGGAAGGCCAGATGAGTTTCGGAGATTATCTGAGCGGCGATGAGAATACCGCCGGTGTCAGCGATGCGGGACTTGTGCTTTTCGAGGAGTATTCTCAAAATGAACTTCTGCAGTATGAGAAAGAAGCGATCGGCGTATATCTTTCAAATCATCCGCTGAACACGTATCGCGACCGTGTGAAAAACTATGGGTTCACGCCGTTCCGCGAAATACTTTCAGATCCCGAGGCTTTTGATAACAGGAACGTAACTGTTTTCTGTGAGGCGGCTTCCGTCCGGACGAAAACGACGCGCAGCAACGAGACGATGGCTTTCGTTCAGGCGGAAGATATAGGCGGCGTTCTCGAAGTGATGGTGTTCCCGAAAACGCTCACACGGTGTGCTGACACCTTGAAGAAAAACGCCTTGCTCGTGATAGCTGGCAGAATATCCTCCAAGGAAGAGGAAGCACCGAAACTTCTCGCTTCCGAGATCGTCACATTGGAAGCTTTTGAAGCCGGATCGATCAGCAGACCTGAATTCCGCAGCGGACCGAGGCAGCCTGTTTCCGAACCGGCTCAAACAGAACCTGAAAAGGAACAGAAAAAAGAAAATGGTACAGATCCGTCTGTCACGATCTATATCAGGATTCCGTCCGAAGATGATAAAGATAAAACAGAGCGCGCAAGCGCGATCCTCAGGATCTTTCACGGTCCCGTTCCGGTCCATTTCTTCTATGAGAAAGAACGGAAGAATGTTCTTGTACCTGAAAAACTGTTTGCCTCGAGAGATCTGTATCTGAAGGACGTACTTGAACGTTATTTCGGAAAAGAAAACGTTGTTTATAAGCAGGTGTAAAAATGGAAATTGTTGAAGCAAAGGAAAGAATCCGTTATCTGCAGGAATTTCTCAAGGAGAACGCGCGTCTGTACTATGAGGAAGATGCGCCCGTACTTGAAGATGAGGAATATGACCGCCTTCTCAGAGAACTAGAAGACCTGGAAGCGGAATATCCCCAGTTCAGAACGGATGATTCACCCACTTCACGTGTCGGAGGAGCGAAATCCTCCAAATTTTCCGATGTGTTCCATCAGGTAAAGATGGAAAGTCTGGCAGATGTCTTCTCCGAAGAGGAGGTGATCGGCTTCTACAATAAGATCGTAGAAGCTTATCCTCATGTGCATTTCTCTGTGGAGCCGAAGATCGATGGCCTGTCGGTATCGCTGGAGTACCGTGACGGAAGATTTGTCCGTGGTTCCACACGCGGAAACGGAACGGTAGGGGAGGACGTGACGGAGAATCTTCGGACGATCGGATCCATCCCGATGCGTATTGACCCTTCTGTTGCCTTCCTTGAGGTCAGAGGCGAAGTCTACATGCCAAGAGATGTTTTCGCGTCACTTGTAGAACAGCAGGAAAAAGAAGGCGCCGCCCCTTTCAAAAACCCCAGAAATGCTGCCGCCGGTTCGCTTCGTCAGAAAGACGCTTCCATTACCAGGGCGCGAAAACTTGACATCTTTGTTTTCAATGTCCAGCAGACATCCGAAAAACTTGACAGTCACATCGACAGCCTGAATTGGGTCCGGTCTCTTGGCTTCCACGTACTTGATTCCTATAGAAAATGCACGACTTTGGAGGAGATCCTTCAGGAAATCAGAAGAATCGGAGAAGAACGCACTGTACTGTCTTACGATACTGATGGTGCGGTCATTAAGGTCGATGAGCTAGGTGTACGCGACGATCTTGGTTCCACGATCAAAGTTCCAAGATGGGCGATAGCCTATAAGTATCCTGCAGAGATCAAAGAGTCGATTCTTACGGATATCGAGATCTCCGTAGGCCGTACCGGAGTTCTGACTCCCGTTGCCGTTTTCGAGCCGGTACAGATCTCCGGAACGACTGTTTCCAGAGCCAGCCTGCATAATCAGGACAATATAGACCGCCTGGATATCAGAGTCGGCGATACTGTTGAAGTCAGGAAAGCAGGAGAAATAATCCCTGAAGTCATAAAGGCGAAGAATCACCGGGAAAACAGTTTGCCTTTCCATATGCCTTCGGTATGTCCGAGCTGCGGTTCGCCTGTCGTTCGCCTTGACGGGGAAGCAGCACATCGCTGCATCAATCCGGAGTGTCCCGAACAGTTGAGGCAGAATATCATCCACTTCTGTTCGAAGAGCGGCATGGATATCAACGGCATGGGTCCTTCCACAGTAGACGCTCTTCTTGCCGCCGGTCTGATAAAACGGGTTTCCGATCTTTACGATCTGACCGTTCAGGATATTATTGCCTTGGACAGTTTCAAGGAAAAATCAGCAAACAACCTGATCGGTGCGATACAGGCAAGCAAGACGAACAATATGAACCAGCTGCTTTCCGCGCTTGGTATCCGCAACTGCGGAGAAAAGGCGTCGATTCTGATCTGTGAGCGTTTCGGCAGTATGGGCGATCTGCAGAAAGCAAGCAGCGATGAAATTGCTGCTATTGAAGGACTTGGTTCCGTTATCGGCGACAACGTAGCGGAATATCTGGCCATGGAAAGCGTCAGGGATCTCTTGGTTCGTCTTGAAACGGCCGGAGTCAATATGGTCTATCGGTCAGGAAGAGAATCATCAAAACTTGAAGGAAAGACGATTGTTGTTACCGGAACTCTTTCGGGATACTCCAGAAAAGAGATCGAAGACCTCATTCAGCGGAACGGTGGAAAAGTATCCTCTTCCGTTTCTAAGAAAACGTCATTTGTTCTTGCCGGTGAGAATGCTGGCAGCAAGGCCGACAAGGCCAGACAACTGAATGTCCCGATGATTACAGAAGAAGAACTGCAATCGATGCTGAAATAAATTATTAACCATAAAAAAACGGCTCCCGATTATTTATAAAACATAGGGGGCCGTTTTTTCTATGATGATTCGATGGTTTCTTCATGCTTTGTTCATTTGTATTGGATAAGATTGCAATGGTATAATGTGCTAGATATATACCGAACAGAAAGAGGTTGATTATGACTCGTTCCGACGCAAGGAGAAATGCATTTTTATATGTGTTTCAGTTATATGCGAACGATGAGCTCATCCTGGATGATTCCCTTGAACTCGAGGATGGACTAACGCTGGAAGCCGATGAATTCACACAGGAGATCGTGCGCAATACAGTGGAACATACAGCGGAGATCGATGAGATCATTTCCGCTAACCTGAAGGGCTGGACGTTGAAGAGACTTCCTAAAGTCGCTCTGGCGATCCTGAGGATCAGTGTCGCTCAGATGCTGTATATGAAAGATGTTCCCACCGGCGCAGTGATCAATGAAGCTGTGGAGCTGTCCAAGCACTTCGGCGATCAGGATGACTATCAGTTCATCAACGGCGCTTTGGGTCAGATCGAAAAGAAACTGAATCAGGAATAAATGAACCGGGAAAGTATATCAGTAACTGCTCTGAATCGCTACGTCAAGTCGCTGCTTGAGTCAGACGAAGTGCTCTCACAAATCTGGGTGGAAGGAGAGATCTCAGGGTTCAAACTTCATTCAGCATCCGGTCATATGTATTTCAGGCTTATCGATAAACACTGCAGTGTAAAATGCGTAATGTTTTACAGCTATGCCTCGAAACTGAAATTCATGCCGCAGGATGGTATGAAGGTTCTGGTCTGCTGTGATGTTTCTCTTTATGAGGTTACGGGCGATTTTCAGCTCTACGTGAAGAATATCGTTGAAAAAGGCGCTGGAGAAAGGAAGACGAAACTTGATCTTCTGAAAGAAAAACTGCAATCCCAGGGCCTTTTTGCCGCGGAAAGAAAAAGACCGATTCCGCCCAGTCCCCGCACTGTCGCCGTCATCACCTCGGCGTCTGGAGCCGCACTTCAGGATATTATCAATGTGATTTCCAGAAGAGATCCGTTTGTTGAGCTTTGGCTTTATCCCGTCAATGTTCAGGGAGCTTTTGCGGTTGATTCGATCTGCAGAAGTATCGCTCTGATCAACAGCAGCGATCCATTTCCCGATACAGTAATCATTGCCAGGGGAGGAGGAAGCAAAGACGATCTGTGGGTCTTCAACGAAGAGAAATTAGTCGTTGCCGCTTCCGATCTCAAAGTTCCATTTATCTCAGCAGTAGGTCATGAGACCGACTTTTCTCTTCTGGATTTCGCCGCAGATCTCCGTGTACCGACGCCTTCGGTTGCTGCGGAGATTGCTGTCCCGGATGTTTCAGCACTCATCGATTCTAAATATCAGCAGTTGTATGAGTCATTTCTAGGATTCGTTAGCGAGATAAAAAATAAAAAAGATTCTTTGGCGGATAAGTCACGCGGACTTACGACTGCAGCTGAACGCGTCGTTTACGAAAAGGAGAAAGAGGTCTCAGCGAAAGAAGACATGTGCAGAAATCTTTCTCCGATCCATCTTTTGGAACGCGGTTACAGTGTTGCGGAAAAAGAAGGAACCGTTGTCCGTTCCGTCTCCGAGATTTTCCCCGGAGACCGTTTTCAGCTCATGATGTACGACGGTGAACTGAAATGCACCGTTAATGAGGTTATTGATAAAAATGGATTATGAATTTCTGACCTATGAACAGGAGATGGCGAGGATCGACGAGATCGCCGCTCAGTTATCTTCCGATCTGCAGCTGGATCGTTCGATCAAGTTGTATGAAGAAGCTGCAGAGCGTATTCAGCACTGCAGAAAACTGCTGGCAGACGCCGAACTGAAAATAATCAATATCGCTTCTTCTTTCCAGCAGGAGGATATGCAGTGAATCATCAGGAACAGCTTCAGTTCTATGCGGACGAAGTCAACCGGTTTCTGGACGCTCTTACCGCTGATCAGGATGGAAAGGTCGGAGAAGCCATGCGCTACAGCCTGCTTGGCGGAGGAAAAAGGATCAGACCTGTCTTGCTCCTTGTGACATGCGATATGCTCGGAGGCAATATAGGGGAGGCGCTTTACTCCGCGTCTGCGCTGGAAATGGTGCACACATATTCGCTGATCCATGACGATCTGCCCTGTATGGATGATGATGATTACAGAAGAGGCAGACCATCCTGTCATAAACGTTTCGGAGAAGCCACCGCTCTTCTGGCAGGTGACGCACTTCTGACAGAAGCGTTTTCTGTTCTTTCGATGCAGAAAAACAGTGCCACGGTTAAAAAGACTGTAGCGCTCCTGTCGAAAGCAGCCGGCAACAGTGGGATGATTCACGGTCAGGAACTGGATCTTCTGGCCGAAAAAGACTCGTCTCTTCTGAAAGAAATCAACGAGAACAAGACAGGAAAACTGATTCTTGCTTCTGTCATGATGGGTGCTGCTTGCTCCGGTCTTGATGATCCGGAAAAAGAAGATGCTCTAAAAGACTATGCGTTGCGTATCGGAGAAGTATTCCAGGTCGTTGATGATATTCTCGACGTCACCAGCACACAGGAAGTATTGGGAAAACCTGTCGGCAGCGATGAAAAAAACGACAAGACGACATTCGTGTCGATGTATGGTCTTGATTACTCGAGAGAGTATGCAATAAAACTCACACAGGAGGCTTGTGACGCATTGTCTGTCTTCGGCGAAAAAGCAGATCTGCTGAAGTGGTATGCGGAACAACTGTTGGTACGAATCAAATGAGTAACCTGATTGACAATATCAAGGCTCCGGAAGATGTGAAAAAACTGACTGCATCTCAGCGCAAACAGTTGTGCAGTGAGATCCGGGAAAAGATGGTGGAAGTCGTTTCCAGAAACGGCGGCCATTTGGCGTCCAACCTCGGTGTCGTTGAACTGACAGTAGCGTTACTCTGCGCTTTTGATGTCCCGTCCGATACTGTACTTTTTGACGTAGGTCATCAGTGCTATCCGTTTAAAATGCTTACGGGACGGCTCAACGAATTCGATTCACTGAGGAAAGAAAATGGCCTTGCCGGTTTCCCTAAACCGTGTGAAGGGCCATATGACCCGTTTATTGAAGGCCATGCAAGCACGTCAATAGCTCAGGCGATCGGACTTGCTACGGCGAAAAAAGCTTCCGGAGATCGTTCAAAAACCATCGCCGTAATCGGAGACGGTGCGCTCACCGGCGGACTCGCTTTCGAAGCTTTGAACAACATAAATACCGATCTTAAGAATCTCATCATCGTTCTGAACGACAACTCAATGTCAATATCCAAAAGTGTCGGACGGGTGTCACAGTATCTGATGGGTCTGCGGAACTCGGAAAACTACCTGAATCTGAAGGGCAGTGTGAAAAAAGTCCTCGAAGCCGTACCGCTGATCGGGCAGCCTGCTGAAGAATTGATCACCAATTTGAAAACGACTTTCCGTAGAGGACTATTTGACGGTACGCTTTTTGAAGAGTTCGGTTTCAACTATGTCGGTCCAATTGACGGACACGATCTTGTTGAGATGAGCAAGATCTTCTCCCAGCTGAACAGAACAGCGAACGGGCCGTATCTTGTTCATATCATTACTCAGAAAGGAAAAGGATATCCGCTGGCAGAAGAGAATCCGGGCGCTTATCATGGCGTAGGGAGTTTTGACCTTGAAAAGGGCAATCCTGATATTTCGCTCGCCAACAGTTTCTCTAACACATTCGGACGTGAACTGTGCAGGATTGCAGAAGCAGATGAGAATCTGTTCGCGATCACTGCAGCTATGAAATACGGTACCGGACTTCAGTATTTTTATCATTCTTTCAAAGAACGTTTTGTTGATGTAGGCATCGCGGAAGAATACGCAGTCACTTTCAGTTCTGGTCTCTCAAAAGGCGGAAAGCATCCTGTTATTTGCATTTACTCCACTTTCCTTCAAAGATGCTACGATCAGCTTGTCCACGATATTTGTCTCAATGACAGCAATCTTCTGCTCGGGATCGACCGTGCAGGACTCGTCGGTGATGACGGAGAAACACACCAGGGGATTTACGATGTATCTTTGCTTTCGACGATGAAGAATTTCAGGGTAGTCTCACCCTCGAACTATGCGGAACTGATCCACTGGATGAATGCGCTCGTATCACTTCCGGGGCCGAAAGCAATTCGTTATCCTCGCGGAAAAGAGGATGAACGCCTGACAGATTATTCATGTACCGGAGAAGCATTTGATCTTATAAAAAGCGGGAAGGATGCCTCTGTACTGATCGTTACATACGGCAGAGAATTTGCCGAAGTACGTCAGGCAGTTCATATGCTGAGCGGAAACGGGGTCGCGTGCGACATTCTGAAACTGAATCAGATATTGCCAATCCCTGAGGCTGTTTTCCCGCTTGTCGGACAATATAAACATGTTATTTGTGCTGAGGAAGGAATCAGACCCGGAGGAATTGCTGAACAGATCCGTTCCGAGGCCGATATAAAAGGCGATTACCGGATCATTGCGATCGATCAGAACAACATTCCACAGGCCACTGTACAGCGTCAGGTCGAAATGTTCGGTCTGGACGCAAATTCGATCTATAGACTGATCAAGGAAATCGAGATATGAAGAAGAGGCTTGACATCCTGCTTGTTGAAAAAGGACTGGCGGAGAGCCGTGAAAAGGCGAAAGCCCTGATTATGGCTGGTTCGGTTTACGTGGACGGTCAGAAGTCCGAAAAAGCCGGAAATGAAGTAGACGAATACGCTGATATTCACATATCTGACGATCTGAAATATGTCAGCAGGGGCGGCTACAAACTGGAGAAAACGATCGAAAAGCATTCTCTCAATCTCGAAGGATGTGTCTGTGCGGATATCGGTGCTTCTACCGGCGGATTTACAGACTGCATGCTTCAGAACAACGCTTCCAAAGTCTACGCCGTGGACGTAGGATATGGTCAGCTTGCCTGGACGCTGAGAAATGATCCGAGAGTAATCTGTCTTGAAAGAACGAATGCACGTTATCTGACCGCGGAACAGATACCGGACCCGCTTGATTTCTTCTCCATGGATGTTTCTTTTATCAGTGTAAAACTGATTATTCCGGCAGTTTCCGCTCTTCTTCGGGACGGCGGAAAAGGAGCAATTCTGATCAAACCGCAGTTTGAAGCCGGAAAAGGGAAAGTGGGGAAAAACGGAGTTGTCCGCGACAAGCAGATTCATATAGAAGTTCTTAATGATGTTCTCTCTTTTTTGGATGCATCCGGTTTCGGTATCCTTGCTTTGGACTATTCACCGATCAAAGGACCGAAAGGCAACATTGAATTCCTGGCCTTCGTACAAAAGGGGAGCGAATCCGGTGAATTCGATATTAACGAGATCGTTGACCGCGCTCATGCGGAATTGAATCTGTCGGTAGAATGAAAACTGAGTTGGAGATTTTTCCATGTTGCGTGAATTGCAAATCGAAAACGTAGCAGTGATCGAGAAGGCCGTCGTATCCTTTGAGAAGGATCTTAATGTCCTTACCGGAGAGACAGGTGCCGGCAAATCAATCCTGATCGATTCGATCAATGCTATTCTTGGCAACCGTACCAACAAAGAGATCGTGCGAAGCGGTGCTGATAAAGCTGTGATCTATGCTTTCTTCGACAGACTCCCAAAGAATATACGCTCTTCTTTGAAGGACCAGGGATACGATTCGGACGGCGATCTTGTATTGTCAAGAGAGGTTTTTGCGGAAGGCCGAAGCAACTGCAGGATAAACGGGCGTCCCGCAACAGCAGCCACTGTACGCGAACTGTGTCAGAACCTTGTTAATATTCACGGGCAGCTGGACAATCAGGAACTGCTTGATCCTGACCGTCACGTTTCCATTCTGGACAAGTTCGGCGGGCTGGAAGAAGAGGCTTCTATTTACCTGAGTGCTTTTAACGAACTTCTTGATCTTCAGAAGCGAATCAACCGACTGAGTATGGACGAAACGGAAAAAGCAAACCGGATCGATTATTTGAAATATCAGATCGATGAGATCGAAAAAGCCGGTTTAAAGATCGGTGATGAGGAAGAACTTCAGAAGCGCCGTGTCCTTATGAAGAATTCCGAAAAAATCACTTCTTCGCTTTTGGAAGTAATCAATTCAACGGATGAGGAAAATACGTTCGGTGGTCCAAGCCCGATGAATAGCATCCTCAACGCAGTGAATGAACTTGGCAGACTTGAAGGCCTGTCCGCTTCAATTGACGGCCTTCATAAAAGACTCGCGGAGACTTATTACGAACTCAGAGATATTATCGATTCTGTTCAGGGAACACTTGCGTCTTTTGATTTCGATCCGGACCAGCTTGCCGAAACAGAAGACAGACTGGATCTCATATTCCGCCTTAAGCGGAAATACGGCGAAACCATCGCCGATATCCTGAAATACAGGGAAGATGCCCTCGCAGAACTGGAAAGCATTGAATCTTCCGATGAACTCCTGGAAACGTTAAAAGTTCAATTTATTCAGAAGAAAAAGGAAACACTGGAAAAGGCGCAAATCCTTTCAAAACACCGCACAGAGGTTTTTACCCGTTTCTCCGGACAGATTCGTGAGGAATTGACTTATCTCAATATGCCCTCGGTGGAACTTGCTCTTTCTCAGGTCCACACGAAAGAGCTTACTCCGACAGGGATCGACGCAATAGAATTTCTCATCTCCACCAACCCGGGAGAAAAACCGAAAGCTCTGTCAAAGATTGCATCCGGCGGTGAACTTGCCAGGATCATGCTTGCCATTAAGTGCGTCATGGCGGATACGGACGGAATTCCTACGCTGATTTTCGACGAGGTCGATACGGGTGTATCGGGAGCGAGCGCCCAGCGGATCGGTGTCAAACTCTCGCAGACTGCCAGATCACATCAGGTCATTTGTGTAACACATTCCGCACAGGTAGCCGCTTTTGCCGACAATCATCTTCTGATAGAAAAAACGGTGCGAAACGGACGCACCTATACGACAGTAACACGATTGGAAAATGAGTCAAGAAAAAGGGAACTGGCCAGAATCATTTCCGGCGAGAACATCACTGAGATTTCGCTGAAAAACGCAGAAGAAATGCTGGCTCTTTCAAAGCGTTCGAAGGGAGATTAACAATTGGATAAGCACGTTAAATTTCTGATCAACTCTGCTTACTACGGGATCATTGTGATCCTGTTCATGCTGTTTATGAAATACGCGTTTCCATATGTAATGCCCTTTTTCGTGGGATTTGTGATCGCGTATCTGCTTCACAAACCGATCGCGTTATTCTCTGAGCGTTCCGGAATGAACAAAAAGCTCTGTTCTGTGATTATCATCACACTTGTGATCGTCATCCTCGCACTGACTATTGTTATTCTGGGTTTCAGAGCAGTTGAAGTGATCAAGGCTTTTTTTGTTAGATTACCTATGTTTTATTCAAACAATGTCGAGCCTTATCTAACTGAACTGCTCCAGTGGTATGAACACTACGACATCATCACAGACCTCGGACCGACTCTAGGATCAATATTGCAGTCTACTGCGGAATCCATTCTTTCGTCTCTTGGCAATCTGGTCACAAATATTTCAGTCCGTCTCGTTTCTTTCACGACCAACTTTGTGTCGAACCTGCCGTCGCTGCTGATGAAATTGCTGATGATTATTATCTCCGCTTATTTCATTTCTTTCGACTATGACAATATCGTTGCATTCCTGAAGAAACAGATGAGCCCGGAAACCTTTTCTTTCTGTGTCCATTTCAAAAAGCTTGCTTACAATACCATCGGCAAATACCTGTTTTCTTACATGATCATATTGTTCATCACATTCTGCGAACTGTCGATCCTGATGATCGTCGCCAAGGTAGGCAGCCCTATCATGACTGCTGCAGGCATTGCGCTTTTTGATATCATGCCGATCGTCGGAACTTCTACGATTATGATCCCTTGGATGATCATCGACGTGATAGCCAAGAAATATCTTCAGGCTGTTATTTTACTGATTGGCTTCATCATCATGCAGGTCGTTCGGCAGTTTACTGAGCCGCGTGTAGTAGGGAAAAGAGTCGGGCTTCATCCTGTACTAGCTCTGATTTGCATGTATGTCGGTCTTCGTACTTTCGGACTTCCTGGATTGTTTGGTGTTCCGATCACACTCGTAGTTCTCATTGAAATGCATAAAGCTGGGCTTATCCGTCTGTACAAAGACTGAGTAAAAACCGAAAAACAGGGCTTTCTTCGAAAGCCCTGTTTTCTTTATAAAAAAATACAGTATCTCCGGAAAGATACTGTATTTCAAAAACTACCATATGCAGCGCATTACTGATTCTAACCGAAGTATCAATACGCACAAGATATCAGTTGCCTTTAAAAACGTTGTTCAGGATCACTGTGCTGAGGAAAATGATTCCGATAACAGCGAAGATTCCAACCATTCCCTTCAGCATGATCAGAAGGCTTGCCAAAAAAGCAGGAACATTAATACTCATCTTTCATTAACCTCTCGCAACCAAGTTCATCACGATGCCACCTGCGATAACAGAACAGATCTGTCCGGAGACGTTGACACCGATCGTTTGCATCAGAAGGAAGTTCTGATTATCTTCCGCAAGACCCATCTTATGAACAACACGTGCGGACATCGGGAAAGCCGAAATGCCGGTCGCGCCGATCATGGGATTCAGTTTCTTTCCTTCAGGCAGGAAAATATTGATTATTTTTGCAAACATGACGCCGCCCGCTGTATCAAATACGAAAGCAACCAGACCGAGAGCCATAATGAGAAGTGTCTCTCCACGGAGGAATTTGTCTGCTGCCATCTGAGTAGCAACTGTAATTCCGAGGAAGATCGTTACAAGATTTGCAAGCTCATTCTGCGCAGAAGCAGACAATCCGTTCAGTACGCCGCACTCGCGGATCAGGTTTCCGAACATCAGGAATCCGATCAAAGCTACAGATCTGGGAGCAACCAGACCGACAACGATCGTAATGATGATGGGGAAGAGGATCTTGGTGGTCTTTGACACGGATTTCGGCTCGTACGCCATCCTGATCAGACGTTCTTTTTTTGTGGTAAGAGCCTTGATGACCGGAGGCTGAACGATTGGCACAAGCGCCATATAGGAATATGCCGCAACGAAGATCGCGCCTTTGAAGTTGGAATTGAAGTAGTTAGCCGCAAAGATCGCTGTCGGACCATCAGCTGCACCGATAATGCCGATTGATGCGGCATCCTGCATGCTGAAGCCAAACAGGCTGGCCATACTAAGAGTGAAAAAGATACCGAACTGGGCAGCAGCACCGAACAGCATCAGTTTCGGGTTTGAAAGAAGAGGACCGAAGTCGATCATAGCGCCGATACCGATAAACAGGATCAGCGGGAACAGTTCGTTTGCGATTCCGGCTTTAAAAAGCACATCAAACGCACCGACTTCTTCTTCACCATTGATGATCTGGGTGATGACACCAGACATGGGAAGGTTAACAAGAATGGCACCAAATCCCATGGGAAGCAGCAGAGAAGGTTCCATTTCCTTCGCGATCGCGAGATAGATCAGGATTCCTCCGATTACCCACATGATGACCATTTTGTAATCCAGATTTAAAAGATTCCCAAAAAGTTCATACAAAAAATTTTCCATAGACTTATCCCTTTTCAAGTAAAACCAAATTACAATCATGTTATCATATTTCTTGCATCGGAATCAATCCATAAGAGAATAATAAGCTTCTGTATAATGTGGATCCCGTGAACATCCCATTTGCTCATTCGGCTTGAAATATATAGTATTTCCCAATATAATTACTTGGTCTATCGACCAGAGGGTAATATGAATAAATCTGATTTTTTTTATGATCTTCCTCAGGAATTGATTGCACAGACGCCCGTGACGCCCCGTGATCATTCCAGAATGCTTTACATGCAGAAAAACGGCTCCGTACTGGAGGACCGTCTCTTTTTGGATCTCCCTGAATACCTTATTCCCGGAGATGTTCTCGTGATCAATAACAGCAAGGTCATTCCTGCGCGTCTTCTCGGTCATAAGGAGACCGGAGCTAATATTGAGGTCCTTCTTCTCAAACAGCTCGGAAACGATCAATGGGAATGTCTCGTGCATCCCGGAAAACGGCTGAAACCCGGAGCTAAAGTCTTTTTCGGCGATATTTTGCGTGCTACTGTTGGTGATTATCTCATCGACGGGAAACGAGTCGTCGATTTTGAATATCCTGCGGAAATGAACTTTTTCGCCGTTCTGGATGAACTCGGGGAAATGCCGATTCCGCCTTACATCACGAAAAAACTGGAAAACAGGGACGACTATCAGACAGTATATGCAAAGCCTCTGGGTTCCGCAGCCGCACCCACGGCCGGCCTTCATTTTACTGAAGAACTATTGGAAAAAGTAAAATCCATGGGCGTTCAGGTAGCTGAAGTCACCCTTCATGTCGGATTGGGAACGTTCCGTCCGGTAAAAGAAGACGATATCACCCAGCACATCATGCATACCGAGTCATATTCCATTGATGAGAAGAACGCCGCGATCATTCAAGCAGCAAAAGATGAGGGAAGAAGAGTCATCTGTACCGGCACGACTTCTTGCAGAACATTGGAATCTGTCTGGCAGAAACACGGAAAAATCTGTGCCTGCCATGAAGATACCAGTATTTTTATCTATCCTGGATATCAATTCGGAGTCATGGACGGACTGATCACTAATTTTCATCTTCCTGAAAGCACACTGATCATGCTTGTAAGCGCTTTTGCCGGTTACGACAGAACGATGGAAGCATACAAACATGCTGTAAATGAGAAATATCGTTTCTTCAGTTTCGGAGACGCGATGCTGATTCTTTAAACGAAAGCAGGAAAAATGTATACACTGATCAAAAAAGAGGGGAGAGCAAGACGTGGCCGTTTCCATACGGTACACGGCGATTTCCAGACTCCCGCATTTATGAATGTCGCTACCGCTGGAGCGATCAAAGGGGGATTGTCCTCCGTAGATCTGGAAGATGTACACTGCCAGGTTATGCTAGCCAATACGTATCATCTTCATGTCCGCACTGGCGAAGAGAAGATCCATCAACTGGGCGGTATTCGGAATTTAGCGAAATGGGACGGCCCCGTTCTGACTGACAGCGGTGGATTCCAGGTTTTTTCTTTAGCGAAATTGCGCAATATTAAAGAAGAAGGCGTTACATTCAATTCCCATGTCGACGGACGGAAAATTTTTATTGGTCCGGAAGAGAGCATCCGTATTCAGTCAAGACTCGGAAGCACGATCGCTATGGCGTTCGATGAATGTGTTCAAAACCCCGCGGAATATGATTACGCAGCCCGTTCCGCAGAGCGCACTTACAGATGGCTCGTTCGAAGCAAGGACGCTATGGCGGAATGCAATGCTGCGTCTGACGCACTCAATCCACACCAGCTTCTTTTCGGTATCAATCAGGGTGCAACATTTGAGGACCTGCGTATCCAGCACATGAAAGAAATCGCAAAACTTGACTGCGACGGATACGCAATCGGCGGGCTCGCCGTAGGAGAACCTCCGGAAGTCATGTACCACATCCTTGATATAGTCGAGCCGTACGCTCCGGAAAACAAGATCCGCTATCTGATGGGTGTAGGCACACCTGGTAACATCATTAATGCCGTAAGTCTCGGTGTTGATCTTTTCGACTGCGTGATGCCCGCAAGAAATGGTCGTCACGGGCACCTGTTTACAATGGACGGGATCCTGAATATCAACAACCAGAAATATGAACTGGATGAACGCCCGATCGATCCGGATTGTGATTGTCCTGTCTGCCGCAAAGGATTCACAAGAGCATATATCCATCATCTGGTAAAAGCAAAAGAAATGCTTGCGCTGCGTCTTTGCGTTATGCACAACCTGTATTTTTACAACCGGTTAATGGAAAGGATCCGCGAGGCGCTTGACAATGACCGATTTTCTGCGTTCGCCAGTGAATACGCTGATAGGCTGGATCAGCGGATATAATGCCTTGTCTGTTTTCCGGATGTGATATATAATCTACTCAATTGAGACTTGGAGGAACACAAATGGATCTTTTTTTGACAACCCCTTCCGCTTTTGAGAATTATTATTCTTTCGTTCTCCTCGGCGTAATGCTGCTCATGATGTATTTCATGGTCATCCGTCCTCAGCGGACGCGCGAGAAAAAACAGGCGGAGATGCGCAACAGCATTGAAGTCGGCGACGGCATCACAACGATCGGCGGCATTGTAGGACGTGTTGTTTCCATCAAGGAAGACACGCTTCTGATTGAGACCGGTCCTGACCGCACCAAAATGCGTATTATGAAAGTAGCAGTTCAGGAAGTTGAGAAACTCGACCTGACAAAAGACAAAGCGGAAAAGAAATAAACAAAAAGAAAGGAACCGTCATTCGGTTCCTTTTTTCGTGCTTAATTCCAGATCCGACAAAGGTGAAGCATCAGCCGCTTCCTTCAGTCTCCGGTCATCCAGATGTGTGTATATCTCTGTTGTGGATGTATGGGCATGTCCCAGAATCTCTTTCAGTGTAAGAATGTCCACATCGCCGTACCGATACATCAGCGTAGCGGCGGTATGTCTGAGTTTGTGCACGGTATATCCTTTGCCGTCCAGCCCGGCCTTGTGTAAATATCCGTTGACGATCTGCTCAACTCTTCGCGGGGTCAATCTGCTGCCTGTCCGGCTCAGAAACAGCGCCTGCCGGTCTTTCCGGCTGTATGTCCTGCTGTTGCGGTCTCTGAAATACCTGGCGATCGCTTTTTTGCAGGCTGAATTGAGGTAAACCTGTCTTTCTTTGTTTCCTTTTCCTGTTATTGTGATCGTCTCCTCATGGATATCCAGAACATTGATCCCACACAGTTCGGAAAGACGCATCCCGCAGTTCAGAAATAGGGTAAGGATACAATAATCCCGGGATGCGAAATCACCGTCAACGGATTCCAGCAGTGAGATGCTTTCATCCAGAGACAGATACTTTGGCAGCGTTTTTTTCAAAGCAGGTACTTCGAGGTCTTTTACAGGATTATCTTCCAACTTATGGACTTTTACTGTTAAGTACTTAAAGTATGAGCGCAATGCAGATATCTTCCGGGAACGGGTATTAGCATTATTATCCTGATCCGTCATCGTAAAATGAAGAAATTCATATACGTCCATCTGTGTTACGGTTTTTACGAATTCCAGTGAGAGATCATCGATCCGGATCTCAGCCAACGGTACATCAGCTGAAACAACAGAACGTGCACGATACATATATCTGAAGAAAGTTCTAAGATCGATCCAATATGCCATGACAGTCCTGGATGACAGATTACGGATCGTTTCCAGATAAAGAAGGAATTCAAGGATAATAGGAGGACAACCTTCGTATTTCATCAGAGAACCTTTCATAAAAATAGAAAATAAGAATAAATCAAATAATAACAAATGAACGTATCCAAACAGGAACAGCCATAAAAGAGATCAAGATAGTACGTATCAGGGCTTAAAACCTGTTCAAAACGCCTCCCCGGTTCGCTAAACTTTCATTTAGCGAAATTGCATCTACCGAAATTCTACCAGTTCCCTTATAAAAATATCAAGACCCGGCGTTGTAATCTTTCTGCCGGGCCATGTTTTTTCCGATTCTTATTTCAGTAATTTGCTTAATTCTTTTACGGTTGATACGCCGATCAGATTGATATGATAATCTTTTCGGTCAAGTTTTTTCAGATTCGCATTAGGAAGGATACATGTGTCGAACCCGAGCTTTTCCAGTTCATGCACTCTTATACTGGGATCTCTGACGCTGCGCACTTCCCCACCGAGTCCGATCTCTCCGAAGGCCACTGTTCCGGATGGAAGCGGCTTATCAAGTACGGAAGAAATAATGCTAAAAGCTACTGCCAGATCACTTGCCGTTTCATCAAGTCTAATTCCACCCGTCACATTTAGATAGACATCCAGTCCGCTGATATAATAGCCTGCTCTTTTCTCCAGAACGGCGATTATAAGATTCGCTCGGTTATAGTCGTAGCCGTCAGCAGTCCTTCTTGGAACAGAAAAGGCAGTTTTGGATGTCAATGCCTGGATTTCTGCGACGATAGGACGGGTACCCTCCATAATGCAGGTCAGGCAACTGCCCGATAATGAATCGTTTCGTCCTTCAAGAAGAATCATGCTCGGATTTGGAACAGGAACAAGTCCTTTGTCCGTCATGTCAAATATGCCAATCTCGTTGGTCGAGCCGAATCTGTTCTTGACAGAACGAAGAACACGCAGAGCAAGATAACGGTCTCCTTCAATATAAAGGACGGTATCTACGATATGCTCCATTACTTTGGGTCCGGCAATCGCTCCGTCTTTATTGACGTGTCCGACAATAAAAATCGGAATGCCTAGGGATTTAGCAGTTCTCGTAAGCGCACTTGCGGATTCTCTGACCTGTACAATGCTTCCAGCGGACGATGTCACGCCCTCTATCTCCATTGTCTGAATCGAGTCGATGATGCAGAGATCAGGTTTCTCATTCTGTATCAGGGTATTGATCTTCTCTACGTTCGTTTCATTTGCAATCAGTAACTGGTTTGAATCAACACCAAGACGATTTGCCCTGAGTTTGATCTGCCTGGCAGATTCTTCTCCGGATACATAGAGTACCGTCGCCGTTTCGCAGACATGAGAACACATCTGAAGCAGCAGCGTTGATTTCCCCGAACCCGGTTCTCCTCCCAAAAGTACTACAGCACCTTTTACGATACCGCCTCCCAAAACCCTGTCAAGCTCATCTATTCCCGTCGTATATCGTATTTCTTCGATCCCGTCTACTTCTGAGAGCGGTACTGTACGTACGCTTCCGCCTTTAGCGGTATTTGAAGAGGATTTCTTCCCTACTTCGACTGTGCTCTCTTCCAGTGTATTCCACTCACCGCAAGAAGGACAACGGCCATACCATTTGGTCGTTGTTGAACCGCAGTTTGTACACGTATAGATCGATTTCAGCATTATGATGTTTTCCGCCTTTGTATTGGAATACATGAATTATACTCAAAAAAGCAGGGTGTTTCCACCCTGCTTCCCTGATTGGAGGCGCCTTCCAGATTTGAACTGGAGCATAGCAGTTTTGCAGACTGCTGCCTTACCACTTGGCTAAGGCGCCAAAAAAATGGAGCGGGTTACGAGGCTCGAACTCGCTACCTCCACCTTGGCAAGGTGGCGCTCTACCAGATGAGCTAAACCC
>JAEEGL016722752.1_pt1 | contig 49750 bp, 37 predicted proteins | sample 9134231 | NCBI WGS metagenome assembly JAEEGL01 (sample SAMN16246548, study PRJNA631951) | gut metagenome | biome: gut microbiome; feature: rumen; material: fiber-attached | host: Bos | place: Iran: Karaj | collected 2018-10 | reverse complement strand
TTTTATTTCTTGATTTAAATCTTCAACTGTCTTAATTACCTTTGCCATAGTCATTACTCCTTATCTCTATATTCTTTAATGATTGATTCAACATCTGTTACCTTAACTTTTGGATATACCTTACCATTGATTGTTAATGCGGGAGCGATACCACATGCACCAATGCAACGTAATCCATCAAGTGTGAATAATCCATCACTAGATGTTTGACCAACCTTAATCTTTAATAATTCACTAAATTTGTCTAATACGTTAGCTCCACCTTTAACGTAACAAGCAGTACCGATGCATACACCAATAACATATTTTCCCTTTGGTTGAAGAGAGAAGAAGCTATAGAATGTAACTACACCATAGATATCAGCAACTGGAATGTTTAATTCTTCGCTGATTACTTCTTGAACTTCAAGTGGTAAGTAACCATATTCTTTTTGTACGTCAGTTAAAACTAACATTAATGGAGATGGTTCATCTTTATAACGAGCACAAATCTCTTTAATTTGTTTAACTGCTTCAGCTTTTAACTTCATTTTAAAACCTCCTTGTAATTGTTTTAATTTTTTTGGCCTTACGCTCTTTAAACATTATACTATGTGAGAACTCATTTTTCAAGTATGAAAATCATAAATCTATAAATATTTATTTATAGTGTTGACACATGTTTTACTACTTACTAACAAAATCTTTACATTTGGGGCTTTTAAGTAAATCAGGTGTAAAATATACACTTTTTTATATTAATGTATAAAAAAAGGAAAACTTAAATGTTTCCCTTAATAAAATCGTCTATAAACCTAATTACACCATCATGATTATTGTCATATTTTGTAATATAGTTGGCATACTTTTTAAGCTCATCTTTTCCATTAATCATACATACACCATGCTCAGTCATATTAAGCATTTCACTATCATTAATAGAATCACCAAAACACACTAGTTGATTAATACTAGCATCATATAAGCCTAATAAATCATATAAAGAAGTACTCTTGTTAAAATCAGCTTGATAGAATTCATAATAGTCACAACCATAGAAGTTACCCCAGCATCTGACCCCTATTTTATCTTTAAATTGTTTAGCAACCTCCATGAACTTTTCATCACAACCATTTTTTAAAATAAATAGTCCTCCACTTGGTCCATCTTTAATAGTTTTATTATAATCACCATCAATAACATTTGCACCTTCTTGGATGTGTTTGAAGAACTCATTATTATATTGTTTGTTATAGATATAACAATCCCTATTATCAGTAAATATAGCACTTTCTAATAAATCTAGTGATTTATTGTAAAAGGCTAGAAATAGCGATTTTTCTATATTGTGATTAATTGGTTTGAAATCACTATTTGGAAGTAATACAGAAGTTCCACTATTACATATAACATAAGTATCTAACCCTAATTCTTTATAGAATTTTATCATTCCTAAATAAGGTCTACCAGTAGTAATTACAAACTTATATTTCTCTTTATCCAAGTTCTTTACATATTCAATTGTTTCTTTAGTTAGATGGGCTGTATCATCAAGTAATGTACCATCTAAATCAACTGCGAAAATGTAATCCATAATTATCACCAAAATAATTATACCAAAAATTTTTAAAATGTAAATTTTTTCTTCATTTTCATTTGCTTAAAATATTATACTTTGGTATAATATATTAGAGGTAGCATTAGTGTGTTATTAATATGTATATATTGAAAGGATTGATTTTTATGATATTTAAAAAGAAACAGAAGAAAATTGAAGATACAAGTACACAATCAATTATCCCTTTTGTAATACCACAAATTGCCAAATCACCTGTACATATTAAAAGGAAAGATAAGAAGTTTGTTATGACACCTGCTTTCTCTGCAATCTGGGGTAGAGCAAATATAGATGAGCTTACAACTCCACCAACAGATCCAATTCCACATACTGATAGAACTTATGATCCATTTAGAAGTCCTGAGAAAAGAATACTTGCTAATGACGATTATAAAGAATTTGATTCTATCACTATTAGAAATGAAGATAGACAAAAAATATTCCCAGGTTCTAGACCTATTGGTAATGAAATGAAAAAGGATGCTTATGAAGAAATGGATTCACCAATTAGAAAAGAATCTGATAGTAAACGTATAGAAAGAGAAACAAAGAGAGTTGAACCTATTAAACCTGTTGAAGATACTTACTTTGAAACTCAAAAGGATTTAGATGATGATAATGATTTATTATTCAATGGCCCAGCTGTTGTTAGCCTAGAAGAGGATAAAGAAGTTAAGATAGAAGTTAGTGATGATATAGATGATTTCATTAGTAATCTTGAAATAGAAGACGATAATTTTAAGCCTGAAGATATTAAGGTTGAAGAATTCAAAGAAACTGATTTTGCTGAACCTAAAGAAGAAATTAAAGAGGTTAAGGAAGTTCCTGTTGAAAAGCCTGTAATTAAGGAAAAGCCAATAGATAAGCCAAAACCTAAGAAAAATGACTACTCTAGATATAAACTTCCACCACTATCTATCTTTAAAGTTGTTCAAAATGATGACACTGTTAGACATGAGTGGATTCAAGATCAATTAGATATTATTAATAGAACACTTCAAGAGTTTGGTGTTGATGGTTCAGTTGTTAATTATACAAAGGGTCCATCAGTTACTCGTTATGAAGTAGAATTAAAAGCTGGTGTAAGTGTTAAAAAGATTACAGCTATTGAAGAAAACTTAAAAATGAATCTAGCTGCTAAATCACTACATATAGAAGCACCAATTCCTGGTAAATCATATGTAGGTATAGAAGTGCCAAATAAGGTTGTTGAAATGGTTAACTTCGGTAATATATGTCATTCAGATGAATTTAAGAACTCATCAAAATTAAGTTTTGGTGTAGGTGTTGACTTAAATGGTAATACTGTTGTTGCACCTATCAACAAGATGCCACATGGTTTAATTGCTGGTACAACAGGTTCTGGTAAGTCTGTATGTAGCCATTCCTTAATCATAAGCTTATTACTAAAGAATAAGCCAGATGAATTAAAGCTATTATTAGTAGACCCTAAGAGTGTTGAATTTGTTTTCTATGAGGATCTACCTCACTTAGTAACACCAATTATTAGTGATTCTAAGCTTGCAAGCCAAGCATTAAAATGGGCTTGCGATGAAATGGATAATAGATACAAGCTATTTGCCCAATTGAAGGTTAGAAATATTGAAGATTATAACTATAAGCTAGAAAATGAAGGTTACTCAGAACCTAAAATGCCTTATATTTTAATCTTAATTGATGAGTTAGCTGACTTAATGCAAACATCAAGTGCTGATGTTGAACAATCAATTCAACGTATTACACAAAAGGCCAGAGCGGCTGGTATGCACTTAATTGTTGCTACACAAAGACCTACAACTGATGTTGTAAAGGGTACTATTAAAGCTAACATTCCAACACGTATTGCCTTTAGAGTAAGTAGTCCAACTGACTCTATGACAATTCTAGATTACGGCGGAGCTGAGCAATTATTAGGCCGTGGTGATATGTTCTTCAAGAATGACTTTGGTACAACAAGAATCCAAGGTGCTTTCATCAAAGATGAAGAAATCAATGCCGTATGTGACTTTATTAGAAATCAAGCTGGTCCCGATTATATCTTCAATCATGATAAGCTTCAACAAAACGCAGATGCTCAAACTAGAAAAGAAAATACTGATGAATTATTCCCTGATGTAGCTCGTTATGTAGTTCAAATGAAGAACGCATCAATTAATAACCTACAAAAACGATTTGGTATTGGCTTTAATAGAGCACAAAGTTTAATTGATTTACTTGAAAGTGCTGGAATAGTTTCTCCACAAACTCCAGGTAAAGCAAGAACTGTATTAATTACAGAAGAAGAATTAGAAGAAATTTTACAATAATTAATATTGCCTGTTTCATACAGGCATTATTAGTTAATTTGAGGTGATTTTTATGCTCTTAAAAAGACTAAAAAAAGAAATGTCTTTAAAAGAAATAAAAAATGAAGAAGATGATGTTGTTAGATGTAATAAGATCCATTGGTTCTTACAAAGACAACTAATAATTGGTACTATTATTTCACTTATTACTTTCTTATTTGTTATTTTGATTAAGGCCGGAGCTTACAAAATATTAAGTATTCAAATGCCTATATTTCAAGTACTTATTATTATTTATTTAGTTTCATCTGTTTTAATGCTTTTATGTATTATTTGTATTAGAGAAATAAAACTAGAAAAAGAAAAATATTTCTATAGATGGGCCTACATCTATGATTTATATAATTTCTTTATGATTTGTATATCTGTATTCTTACTAATTATGACTTATTTATTTGCTTTTGTTAGAGTTAGTGGCCCAAGTATGAAGCCAACTTATAAAAGTGGTGATATACTTGCATGTAGGTCTATAGGTTATAAACCTAAAAATAATGATCCAGTTATTGTTTATATGAAAGAAATCACAGGTAAAAACGAACTATATGTTAAAAGAATAGTAGGAGTACCTGGTGATGTTATAACTTTTGATGAAGAATTAAAAACTATTAGTGTAAATGGAGAGGTAGTAGAAAAGGAATGCGGATATTGGTATTATCTAGCATGGAATAATTATTCAAATACTCTTACTCTTGGTGAAAAAGAATACTTTATTATGGGAGATAATAGAGGAGATTCAACTGATAGTAGAAAGTTTGGACCTGTAAAAAGAAGTGATATCGCAGGTAAGGTATTATTTGATTTCTTCTTCTGGAGGTAGTTATGTTACTAAAAAATATCGATAAATTACATACTACTGATTTAGGAGTGATTAGAATAAAAAAGAACTTAAAAACAGAATGTAATGATGTAGTAGAATATTTAAAAGAAAAAGTATTAAAAAAAGATGCTTATATTTATAAGAAGGGTAAGAATTATTATGTTGAAATTGATAATATAATAATTACTATTAACTCTTATAATTATTCAATTATTACAGCACATTTAAAGTAAGGAGGTGTATTTATGGGCGATGTAGGAAATATTAACTGGTTTCCAGGACACATGCAAAAAGCTAAAAGAGAAATGCAAGAAAAAATAAAACTAGTAAATATTATATATTTGGTTTTAGATGCTAGAATACCTAAATCATCATTTAATCCGTTAATTAAAGAAATCGCTTCAAATAGACCTATTTTATTACTTTTAAATAAAGCTGATTTAGCTGACAAGGCCGAAACCGCAAAGTGGATGAACTATTATAAAGAAGCTGGTTATTACTGTTTAGATATAGATGCTATTACAGGTTATAACATGAAAAAAATAGTTCCTTATACTTATGAAATACTTAAAGATAAAATAGATAAGAATAAAGAGCGTGGTATTAAGCTATCTATGAAAGCTATGATTACAGGTATACCTAATGTGGGTAAATCAACTATCATTAATACTCTTGTGAAAAAGAAAATGACAATCACAGGTGATAAGCCTGGTGTAACTAAAAACCAACAATGGGTTAAGCTAGATAGTAACTTAGATTTACTTGATACTCCAGGAGTACTATGGCCAAAATTAGAAGAAAATGGAATTAATCTAGCTTTAATGGGTGCCATTAAAGATGATATTATGCCTATTGATGAAGTTGTTCATTTTGGATTTGATTTTATGAATAAATATTATCAAAAATCTTTCTATGAAAGATATAATATTGATTCTATTAATAATATAAATGATTATTATGACAAAATAGCTAAGGCTAGAGGATGTAAAAATGATGATTATGAGAAAATAAATAATATCTTTTTACACGATATTAGGCATGAAAAGTTAGGACGTGTTACTGTTGATAGACTTACTAGCATATGAGAAAAAATTATATAAGGAAGGCTATGAATTAATTTGTGGTACTGATGAGGCTGGGCGTGGTCCTTTAGCTGGCCCTGTAGTAGCCGCAGCCGTAATTCTTCCTAAAAATATGATCATTGATGGTGTTAATGATAGTAAACAACTTACAGAAAAGAAAAGAGAAGAATTATTTGATGTAATATATGAAAAAGCTTTGGCTGTTGGTGTAGCTTTTGTTGATAATAAAAAAATAGATGAAATAAACATCCTAGAAGCTAGTAGGCTTGCTATGATGGAGGCTATTAAAAAACTTAAAATAAAACCTGATTATGTTATTAGTGATGCTATGAAGATGAATATAGATGTTCCTGTTAAACCAATCATTAAAGGTGATGCCTTATCTATATCGATAGCCGCAGCATCAATTATCGCCAAAGTCACAAGAGATAGATTCATGGATGAAATGGATTTAAAGTATCCAAATTATGGTTTTAAACGCCATAAGGGCTATCCTACCAAGGATCATATAGAAGCTATAAAAAAATATGGTATAACTGAAATTCATAGAATTACATTTAAGCCAATTAAAACAATGTTAGTAGAACAATTAGAGTTCGATTTTGACGAAAAATAGTTAAAAATTTTTCAAAAAATTTCCTTATTTTATTTAAAATAAGGTTTTTTTATTGGCTAAAATCGTTATTGACAAACAAATAAGTGCTATTTATAATAAATAAGGAAAAAGGGTGAAGCTTATGAAAAAAATATTAATCGTAGAATCCCCTTCAAAAGCAAAAACTATTGAAGGATATTTAAAAAATGAATATCAAGTATTATCATCTGTAGGTCATATTAGAGATTTATCAACTAAAGGTAAGAAGGGTTTAGGTGTAGATATCGAAAACGGATTTAAGCCAATTTACACTATCATACCTGAAAAAACGAAGACAGTTGCGGAATTAAAAGCTAAGTGTGAAGGTAATAAAGTATACCTTGCAACCGACCCTGACCGTGAAGGAGAAGCTATAAGCTGGCATTTAGCTCAAGTATTAGGCTTAGATTTAAATGAAGATAATAGAGTAGTTTTTAATGAAATCACAGAAAATGCAATAGTTAATGCTTTAAAGAATCCAAGAAAAATAGATATGGAATTGACTGAAAGCCAAGAAACTAGAAGAATATTAGATAGAATAATTGGTTTTGAACTTTCTGGATTAATGAAAAGTAAAATAAAAAGTGAATCTGCAGGACGTGTACAAAGCGTTGCTTTAAAACTAATCGTTGATAGAGAAAAAGAAATCAATGCTTTTATACCTGAAGAGTATTATACAATAGATGCTGATTTTGGTAAGACTAAAATACAAGCAAGTGAATATAATGGTGTTAAGTTAAGTATTAAGAGTGAAGAAGAATGTAATAAGTATTTAGATATGTTAACTGATGACTATGTTGTAACTAGTGTAGATGTTAAAGAAACTAAAAGAGAATCAAAACCACCTTACATTACTTCAACACTTCAACAAGATGCTTCAAGCAAGCTAAACTTTGATTCAACTAAAACTATGAGAATAGCTCAAGTTTTATATGAAGGAAAAGAAGTAAATGGCAAGCTAAAGGGATTAATCACTTATATGCGTACCGATTCAGATAGACTTTCTGATGGCTTTGTAAAGGATGCATATAAGTATATTGAAGCTACTTATGGAAAAGAATATATTGGTAATAAAAAGCACAAAAATGTAGCATTATCTCAAGATGCACATGAAGCTATTAGACCAACATATATTACTAATACACCTGATGTATTAAAGGATTATTTAACTACTGATGAATATAAGCTTTATCAATTAATATATAATAGAGCATTAGCTAGTTTAATGGCTCCTATGAGCTTAGAAGTAACAAGCATCATATTAAATAATAATGGCTTAGTCTTTAAAGCTAAAGGTGAAAAAGAATTATTTGATGGTTTCACAAAAGTACTTGGTACACAAAAGCTTGAATATCTACCACAAATTAAAAAAGGTGATATTCTTCATGCTAAAGAAGTTAGTGGAGTAAAACACTTTACACAAGCTCCAGCTAGATATACTGAAGCTACATTAATTAAAGAAATGGAAGAAAAAGGTATTGGTAGACCTTCAACTTATGCTGAAACTATTAGAAAGAATAAATCTAAGAAGTATATTAAAACAGAAAAGCGTCAAATTGAACCTACTGATAAAGGAACTCTAACTATTAATAAGCTAGATGAGTACTTCCCATCAATTATCAATGTTGAATTTACAGCTAATATGGAACATGATTTGGATAGAGTAGCTCAAAGTGAAGTATCTGGTGAAAAGATCATTAGTGATTTCTATCCTGAATTCGAAGAAAAAATAGCTTATGCTAAAAAGAATATGGATACAGTAGTTCCTACAACTGGTAATTTCTGTCCTATATGTGGAAGTCCACTTGTAATGCGTAAGAGTAAGTACGGTGAATTTGAAGCATGTAGTGCTTATCCAAAGTGTAAGTTCGTTGTAACTAATGAAATGACTACAACAAAAGAAATAGATGATATGGAATGTCCTCTATGCAAAAAAGGACAAATAGTTGTTAGAATGAGTAAAAAGGGTAAAACAAAAGGTAAAGAATTCTATGCTTGTAATAATTACCCTAAATGTACATTTACATCACAATTTAAACCTACTGGAGATTTATGCCCAATATGTGGTAAGCCACTAGTAATAGATGATAATAATGAAGTTATCTGTTCTAATGCTAATTGTGGTAAGCTAGAAGAAGTGTTAACTTGTCCTGAATGCCATACAGGAACATTAATACTAAGAACTGCTAAAAAGGGCTCTAAATCGGGAAATTCATTCTATGGATGTAGTAATTATCCTAAGTGTAAATTTGTTAGCCAATATAAGCCAACGAACTTAACTTGTCCAAAATGTGGTAAGGTATTATATGATGTAGATGGCGAATATAAATGCCTAAATAAGGATTGCAAATAGCTTGATTAATTCAAGCTATTTTTATTTATTGACAAAAGGTTAACTTTAGGTTAAAATTATAATCGTATTATTTATAATAATAAAGGATTAGGGGGGTGAGGTAATATGGATGAAAAGTTTGAATACGCTATTGATGAAGAATCTACTATTAAAACAATAGATGAAGAAGAATCTAAAAAACAAGGTAAGATCGTCTATAAAGAAACTAAACTTGGTAATAGTATTCCTGTTCATATTGGTAGTGACAGTTATAGTCAAAAGAAACTATTCACTCCATTTATATATTACTTTATTGCTCTATTTCTTTTTTTCAATATTGCTGCCTACATTGCTTCAGATTTAGTATCTAAAGGGAAAGATTTAGAAGGCTTACTATCATCAATTGGTTTTACTATAGGATATGCACTTATATTAATACTAGTATCAAAATATGGATTTAAAAAAGAAAACTATGGATCATTTATTAGTAAAAGCTGTAAAGTGGTAGGAGCTAATGGATTAGTAATATTCTTATTCTTAGCAACCTTTATGATTTATCCATTATATAGTAATAGTGATTTAACGGTTAAATATCTTATGAAAAAAGCATCACTATTTTATATTATTTTCATGCTAGATGTATCATTACAAGTGTTAATGGTTTATTTAAAAGAAAAATATCCAGAGCATAAAAGATTAATTAATATTATTCTTTTTGCTTTCCAAGAAATATCTATATTATGCTATTTATCGGTTATTATACCAATTATGTTTGATAAAAATATTTATATATTTATAGCCTTTATGGTTGCTATTTTAATTACTCTTATCTTATGCTTAACAAATTACTTAGTTGTTAAAACTATGAGTATAAGCCATAAGAAGGATAATAGGAAATATTATTTAGTTTTTGAAGATGAAAGACATGCATATGGTTTATTTGCATTACTTATTTTATTTTTCTTAATTAGTTTTATTCCAAACCTATGTTTTGTCTTATTTGATATATTGTAGCGAGGAAAAACTATGGAATATAATAAAAAAATAGATGTAGAAGAATCTAAAAAACAAGGCACAATGGTCTATGTTGATAAAGGTGAAGAAGATGTAATTTATAATGATGAAGCTTATGATGATGAGGGAGAAATTTATTCTAAGAATATGAGACTTACTCTTTTTGTAATTGCCCAAGTTCTTTTCTTCCCTATTATTTGTTATGTGTCTATGGCATTGATGAATTCAGGTAAAAATGAAAGTTCTTTAATTTCATATATTGTTTTATCGTTTTTGTATGCTATAGCTTTAATAGTATGTTCAAAGTTTCTATTTAGTGAATATACTTATGGTACCTTAATTAAAAGGAGTACACTAGTATGTGGTGGCCAAAGCTTAGTACTAATGTTATTTATGATTTTATTTTTAGTATATCCAATGGTTAGTGATGTAGTCTATTCAGAGAATGAAGCTATTAGGATAACTATTCTTTATACAATAACTTATGTATTTGATAATTTATTACAAATATTACTTGTTTATGTAGAATTAAAAGATAAGCTAAAAGAGAAGATAATTTCATTGATTATGCTTATAACTCAGTGCATTACTATGTGGGTTTATGCGATTATTATTGTACCTTCAATATTAAAGAGTAATAACGACAGATTAATTGCTTATGGAGCCATTTTTGGTTTCTCTATTATAATGGGTATTATTAACTATTTAATATATAAATTATACAAAAAGAATAAAGCAAAAGGGCCTAAAGTAATTGTATATAATTCTAGATTAGAGAAAGAAAGACAAATAAAAAGAGAACAAGAAAGACAATACAGAAGAGAGCACAAAAAAGAATTAATAGTATGTGCTATAGTAATAGGTTTTCTAATACTATTTTGGGTTATTGCCTATATTGTTATTTTAAATTCATAGGATGTGATAAAATGGATAACTGGAAATATGATGAAGAAGAAGAAATTAAAGAAGAAAAAAAGGAAGTAGATTATGATAAATTCATGCCAGATAAATTATTTTTAAGAAATATAGGTTTAGGCAAAGGGTTAGCTGTTTCTATGGCTTTATTATTTGGACCTACAGTAATAGCTTTAACATTTATTGATATTCTTGCGGTTAAAAATTATGCTTTAGCTATAACTGGATGTATATTACTTTTAGGTATATTTATATTTATTGCATATATAAACTATGAAATGGGTATAAGATATGAAAATCATGGTGGTAGAGTAATAATATCAAAACCAGCTTGTGAATGTATATTTTCTATGACAAAGCTAACTATATTTTTGCTTGTATGTACAATAGTACCTTTATACATAACTAAAATAGAGCTTACAACAGAAAATACTTCAGGTATAATTGCGAGTTTTGTTATAATTTATTATGTTGATGTTATAATCACAAAAATACTAAGACATTTTAAAAATTTAAATGCTAATAATGATAAAAGCTATCATATTCTTGCTATAATTGAGCTTGTATTTTGTATAATTACAATCTTAGGTTATGGTTTAGTTATTTTACCACTTACTCCAAATAATCATGTATATGAAATAATTATTTATATAGGATTTGTAATCCTATTAGCTATTTTATTTACCTTCCTTGGTAGAATATTTAATAAAAAGATTGATGCCATAACTAGTGAAAATAAAGATGAATACTATTTATATAATGATGATATGTATGTTATGGGGCATGCCTTTTTAGGAGGATTTTTATTAGCTGTAATTTGTATTATGTTTATTCTAATAGGAGTAGCTTTAATAAAGGAATAAAAATAGGATGTGATTAAATGGATAACTGGAAATATGATGAAGAAGAAACTAAAGAAGAAAAGGGGCAACTAAAAATAAGAACATGGTCTGATAAATATGAAGATGTTGAACCAGTTAGTGGAGTAGGTTTATTTGGCTTATATCTATTCTTTCATTTTAACTTCTTTCCATTATCCTTTGTTCTATTAAAAGCCTTTCTAGTAGGAGGCAGTGTAAGTTTTGCTTGGACATTTGCAACAATTATTTTATTTGTTCTAGTATATGCAGGCGCCATGTTAATCCTACCAATTTATATCCTACATAGAAAAGATTTATCCATTAGGCATAAAAATAGAATTAGATTGTTTATTGGTAATAGTATTGTCTTATTAATATGGACTTGTGTATTCATATTAACGCCAATATTCATAGATAGACAAATTAACATAAATGAGGCTCAGAGAGCCTTTATAGTATTTATTGTCTTGTATGCTTTTGATATTATTTCGCAAATATTTTTGCTTAGAAGGAAAGAGTGTGATAAGCATAATATACGTATATATGATATAATATCATTTGCATTATCAATTATTGTAATGTGGGGTTATGGAGCCATTGTTTGCCCTATTATATTTAACAAAAATATAGAAAGAATCATTTTTGATATATCTTTATTAGTATTTGTTATAGGAGTATCAATTGTTAACTTTATAATCTATAAAAAGAAGAAAAATAAAGTTGAAGAAGATTACAAATATCAGAATTTTGAACATGATCAAGTTCATAGATTGCTTGCAATTTTCTGCTTTGAAGGGTTATTATGTGCATTATGATAATTCTTTTATTACACATTGATTAAAAAGGTGATTATTTCACCATTTTTATTTTTCCTTTTACTTATAGTAAAAAGTATGTTATTATATATTAGGAAAGGTTTTGATACTATGGGACTATTTTCAAGATTATTTGGAAGTAAGAAAAAAGATAATAAATACAAACTTGGTATGAATAAAACTAGAACTGGTGTTCTAGGTAATTTAAAGAAATTACTAAGTAGTAAGAAAATAATAGATGATGAATTATTTGATGAACTTGAAGAAATGTTTATTATGGCTGATATTGGTGTAGATACAGTTATTAAATTCATGGATGATATAAAGCTTGAAGTTGAAAGACAAAATATTAAAGATCCTTCTTTACTTCAAGAAATCATTGTAGATAAGATGTTTGAAATATACCTTAACGGAGAAGTTGTTAATGCTAATTTAAAAACTAATCCTAATGGATTAACAGTATATCTATTTGTTGGTGTTAATGGTGTAGGTAAAACAACAACTATTGCTAAACTTGCCTATAAGCTAAAAAAAGAAAAGAAGAAAGTCTTACTTGCTGCAGGTGATACTTTTAGAGCTGGTGCTATAGAGCAATTAGAAGTATGGGCAGATAGAGTAGGTGTAGATATTGTCACAAAAGAAGCAGGAAGTGATCCATCAAGTGTTATGTTTGATGCGATAACTAAAGCTAAAAAGGAAAACTATGATGTTTTAATTTGTGATACAGCTGGTAGATTACAAAATAAGGTAAATCTAATGAAGGAGCTTGAAAAGATTAAGAAGGTTATTTCTAGAGAAATGCCTGAAGCTCCACATGAGACATTACTTGTAATAGATGCAACAACTGGTCAAAATGGTATGAGCCAAGCTAAGATATTTAGAGAAACAACAGATGTTACTGGTATTGTTTTAACTAAGCTAGATGGTACAGCTAAGGGTGGTATAGTTTTAGCAATCCGTCAAGAAATGGGTATACCTATTAAGCTAGTTGGTATGGGCGAAAAGATGGAAGATTTGGAAACATTTGATATTGAACAATATATTTATGGATTATTTGCGGATTTCTTTGATGAATAGGTGAATATATGGATTTAAAAGAATTAGAACATATCAATGAATTATATGATTTCTATAAAGAATTATTAACTGATAAACAACGTGATTATTTTGAAATGTATTATTTCTATGATAATTCACTTGGTGAAATCGCAACAATTAATAATTTAAGTAGGAATGCTATATATGATAATATTAAAAAAACATGTAAAATATTAACTGACTATGAATCTAAACTACATTTATTAGAAAAATCTAATAAGAGATTAGAAATAATAGAAAAGTTAGAAGAAAAGTATAATGATGAATTAATTAACGAGTTAAAAAATATAGATTAAGGGTGATATAATGGCTTTTGAAAACTTATCTGATAGATTACAAATGGCTTTACGTAGAGTAACTGGCCGTGGTAAGCTTAATGAAAAAGATATAGATGAAATGATGCGTGATGTAAGATTATCATTACTAGAAGCAGACGTTAACTATAGAGTAGTTAAAGAATTTACACAAAACGTAAAGGAACAAGCTTTAGGTGAAAAAATCCTACATGGTTTAAATCCAGGACAACAAGTAGTTAAAATTGTTTTTGATGAATTAAAACGTATTATGGGTGATGATGCAGCAGGTATCAATTTAAAGATGCAAGGTATGTCTGTCATCATGACTATGGGTTTACAAGGTGCTGGTAAAACTACCGCAATTGGTAAGCTTGCAAATTACTTAAGAAAATATGAAAAGAAAAATCCTATGCTTATTGCAGCCGATATTTATAGACCAGCTGCTGTTGATCAATTAGTACAAATTGGTAAGCAATTAAATGTCTTTGTTTATGAAGAAGGCGTAAATAAAAAGGCTTGGGATATAGTTCAAAATGGTTTAGTTTATGCTAAAAATAATGGCTATGATACTGTAATTATCGATACTGCAGGTAGATTACATATTGATGAAGATATGATGGAAGAGCTTGTTAAAGTTAAACAAGTTGCTAAACCAGATGAAGTATTATTAGTAGTAGATGCTATGACAGGTCAAGATGCTGTTAATGTTGCTAAGACATTCCATGATAAATTAAATGCTACAGGCTGTATTTTAACTAAACTTGATGGTGACACTCGTGGTGGTGCCGCATTATCAATTAGACATATTACTGGAGTACCTATTAAATTCATAGGTACAGGTGAAAAGCTAGATGCCTTAGATATTTTCCATCCTGATAGAATGGCTCAAAGAATATTAGGTATGGGTGATACTTTAACATTAATTGAAAAGGTTACAGAAAATATCGATGAAGATGAAGCTATGTCTATGGTTGAAAAACTAATGAGTAATAAATTCAATTATTATGACTTATTAAAGCAATTTAAGATGATCAAAAGAATTGGTTCATCTAAGATTTTAGGCTTACTTCCTGGTATGAAGCAAGTAAGAGAAGCCGCAAGAAATATGGATGATAAGCAATTTGAATATATGGAAGCTATTATTGGTTCTATGACTGATGAAGAAAGAAAGAATCCAGATTTAATTGAAAAATCATCTAAGCGTAGAGAAAGAATTGCTAAAGGTTCAGGTAGAAGTGTTACAGAAGTTAATAACCTTCGTAAGACTCTAGAACGTCAAAAACAAGTAGCAAAGCAAATGGCTGGTATGAGTGAATCTGATATGCAAGCTATGCAAAGAAAGATGCAAAATGGTGGAGGAGCTCCAACACAAAATAGTGTTGCTCCAAAATCAGTATACAAGAGAAAATAATTATTGTATTAAAATAGTGCTTTTATAAAAATAAAAAAATGGAGAGTTTTTACTCTCCTTTTTTGTTTAATACTTTTTTATTTATAAAGAAAATTATAGTTCCTAATATTATAAGTATTCCTGGTAAAAATAATCCTAAATGCACTTTAAGATTAGTCACAGATGGATTTGCTAGCATTCTTGTAAAGAATAGAAGAACTCCACTTGTTAGAGTTAATACTATAGCCATATTTACGCAGAAATTAGAGTTTTTCTTAGCTGACACAATAGAAAATACTACACCAGCTATAAATATGCCTAAAACGATTAATAGGCCTACTGAAGGGTTTTGATCACCAGACCCAAATATAAGCTCTAAAACATTAAATTTAACTGTCATATATTCATTTTCATCATATACTACTGGTAGTATAAAAGAAACAAAACCAAGTGTAAATAATATATATGGTAAATAGTCTAATAGTTTTTTCATCCTATCACGCTCCACATTATATTTTATCATATTTCTAAGAAATAAAAAATACGAGTTCAAAGGTAGAACTCGTATTTTGTTTTTAATTATTCTGGGAAGTATGAACCATATAATTTAATTAGTTCAATGATATATTCAAATGTGAAATATCCTTTTTCAACTGGTATCTTTAAGTAAGCACCATTAAATGCTAAATATTGTTCATATGATACATATTCTTCGAACACTTCATAAGAATACAATCCGTATTCTTCTATATCTCTTTGGAATTGTTCAACATCATATTGCATCTTGTCACTCATTTCTATCCAGTTATAGAAATCATCTGGTGGTGCAACTGTTAATAATCCCTCAGCTAAAGCATTTGATGATTCATATGATGATAATGAATATGCACCAACATATTCAAAAGTATAATATGCATTTTCTAGAGTAACTAGGTCATATGAATTTGTGATTGGATTATATTTAACAAATCTATGTCCAATATAATCTAAATAATCATTTGAAGTTGGATAAACATATTTGTTTAAATCGTAGTCGAATATACCATGATCTAAAATAGTTCTTAGAACAGTTCCATCACTGTATTCAAGATTTAATACGTTATAGTTATTATAACCATGGAATACTAGTATTGAAATTGATTTTTCTTCAAATTGACCAGTGAAGAAATTGTAAGCAATAATCTTATCATTAAAAGTTAAATCTTCAATTCTCTTTTGTGATCCATCTGAAAGAGTAATTAGTGTTCCTGTTGCTAGACATCCTTCTGACTTATGAGCCATCTTGAATGTTGCTGTAAATATTTGACCATTTAAATCAGTTACCTTGCAAGTAATACTAAATCCATCGGCAGAAGCCCCTGAACCACTGACAACATGAATTAATACGCTTGTTTGATTTTCTATTGTTTCTGTTGCGACAGTTTTGTCATATACGTATTGTCTACCAGCTAATGAAGCATTAAATGTCCAAACAATAGAAGCATATGGGGCAGTATTTGGTAGGATGTTTAAAGTAACTGTTACATTTGTATTATTAGAATATTCTCCACCATTATAATCATAATTAGCATTTCCATCTCCAGTTGTATCAGTTGAGCCTTTTATTGTTCTAGAGTCTCCACCTTTATTATCTGTAATGTAGATTTGTTCAATTTGATCTAATTGTTGTTCTTCAATTACATTTAATACAATTGTAGCAGATTTTCCATCACATGTAGCTGTAATTGTTACTTGGCCAAGAGCAACGCCTGTAACTTTTCCGTCGCTTGCAACTGTTGCAATAGAAGTATCACTACTTGTCCATGTTACTGTTTTATTATATACCTTTGTTGAATCAACAATAACAGCTTCAAGGTTTATAACTGTTCCAGGGTATAAAGGATAATTGCCACCAACAGTAGGAGTAGTACAATTTATTGTAATACTTTGTACATTAAACTCATTAACTCCACTCTTATTTGATGAAATTGAGACAGTTGAGTTTATAGCAAAGAAGTAAGGTAAACTTGAATTATAAGTAACAGTGCTATCTTTTTGATAGTATGTTTTATTACCATAGAAACACTTATATATGTTGCTTACAAGAGTAATACTATAACTTGAAATGCTATCTAAGAATAAAACTTTTTGATACTGATTAACTGTATAATCGTTTCCGGCAATAGTTACTTTATATGCAGGTAAATAATTATCATAATTCTTAAATGTATTAATACCGCAATATAGTTTTTGCTTAGTTGTTCTATAGCTTATTGGTGTTTTTTGTAGAGATTCTCTTATTTCTAAGTAGTCTTTAATTGTCCATGCTGGATTTGTGCTTCCACTTGACCCAATTGACCATGGCTCATATGCAACTATTGTATTACCATTAGTTGAATAAGTTACACTAGCGTTATCATAATAAACATTTCCGGCAATAGCAGTAAATGATGCAGTTGCTCCATCGTTTATTTGGAATATAGCGCCTGGCTTTAATGGATAGTTTTGAGATTGGCCACAAGCGCTACTTGCACCATTAAAGGAAGAACCATCACCAAATGCAGTATAAACTATTACCTTTTTAGCTGTTAATGTACATCCATCACCAATTTCTAAACATGCACCTGGTAATAGTTTAATGCTTTGCTTAGATGTGTTATATGTTGCGGATGTTTGTCCTTCAGCTTTTAATAATTTAACGTTTTGTCTCCAAGAAACTGGGAAATAACCATTAGTAGTAGATAAATTAACAGTGATAGGCGATTTTGATAAAGTCAATGATAAGTTATTTAATGTCATTCCACCATAGAATATTGCTTCAGCTACTTGTGTACTTACATCATATTTGTATGTTAAGTATGAATATGTTGAATCAGTTAATTGGAAGACATAACTATTGGAATTGCCTAAAATATTAAGTTCATTATAGAAGTTTTCATTGACATTGACAAAGGAAGAACTATATGTAACATATGTATTAATTACACCTATTACAATAGAATTATAGTCAAATTGAACTAATGAGTCTATATTTCTAAAGTCAAATTGATTGAATGCTGAACAACCATAATTATCAATTGCTCCATCAGTCATAGCCCATGAGTATGAGAATCCTCTATAGTCATCAACTATAAATGGAATATACAATGTACCCTTTGCAAACTCAGTTATACTTGAGTTATTTTTAACTTTTTCAGTAATATAACCAAAACAATAAGTTTTTGCATTAGTGTTGTTTTGTAGGATTTTAGAATTAGCATTTAATACAATTTGTGAATAAGAGTGAGATGTTTGACCAAATACTCCGCCAGTTGAAATACCACCACTTAGGTATCCACTAACAACAAGTGTACCGTTATTTGTTAAAGTAACTCCTTGAGCAATTTCAACAGTTACTCTTAAATATTTAGCTTCACTAGATCTAGCAAATTGTCCATAAGTTGAAAGTGCACCATTTGGTTTGCTTGTAGCATCTTTTCGCATTGAGTCTATGTATGTAGTTAATGTAGAAGATGATGTTACTGAGCTTATGTGAGCTGAGTCTGTTGGAAGAACTAGTGTTACACCTGATTTTATTTCACAATTTGAATTGATATAATATGTAACTTTTTCAGTAGAAGATACATTATTACTATCTGAATGATAGTTATCTCCTTCAGGTGGTATTACACATACTATATCCCCACTTGTTGCAGCATTTAATGCTTGTTCAATTGTTTTATATCTCTTTGATGTATTGTTTAAGAAGTATGCGACATCATTTAATGGAGTCCATACGGCAACATAAGTTCTATTACCTGTGCTACCCTTAGTAATTTGTACTGAAAGAGTAGGAGTAGTTATTCCTTCACCAATCCAACCATCAAATGTTGCTACATCAGATGTTGGAGTAGGTAGAGTAAATGTTTCAGTTTCAATTGAATAACTTACGATAGGATCAACTAGTGTTCCGCTACCTAAATCATAATCGATAGTATAATATGTTAATTCATATTTAGTATACAACTCGATATTACTTGTTATTGGTGTGCTGAAGTTATATAAAGTTGAAACATTCTTTAAAGTCCATCCATCAGCAGTATAACCAGTTTTTGCAGGTAAAGCTGAATTAGTTGCTGTATCGTTTTTAGCAACATATAAAGTATTTAATAATGTTTCGCCATCATAATATTTAACTGTCGCCTTAGTTATAATCTCTACAGTTCCTGTAACAGATTCATAGTTTGTTGAATCAGTTGGAGTAAATATATAACTATAAGATAATGTGCCTATTTCAAGGTTTTCTCTTGCATCATTATATTGAATAGTTCCACTTACATCATAAGTTCCATTATAAGTTATTGAAGAAGTAGTCTTGTTTGTTGAGAAGAATGAGCCTATTCCTTCATCATAATTAACTGTAATTCCAAGAGTTGTTGGAGTTGCCTTATTTATTGTTAGAACACCAGAAACTTGAGAAGTAGTCACTGTATAATTATTAATATCATAATTAAATGTCATTACTACATCATAAGAACCAGCATTAACTTTGTTATTGCCTTCATAATTTACTCCAGTAATTCCACTAGGAAGAGTACCTGAGTAAGCTAGAGATTTAACACTACCATCATAAGTGAATGTTCCATCAGGTAAAGTAATGCCTGAATTATCAATTTCTTTCTTATTGATTGTAAGTGTTGCTTTCATACTATCAGTGCTTGCAATGTAATTTGTTGCATCATAAATAAATGTTAATGTTACTTCATAATCGCCTGCATCTGTTTGATCGTTATTAGTATATGCTACGTTAGTGATTTCATCAGGAAGAGTACCAGTATATGTTAGAGATTTAACACTACCATCATATGTATAAGTTGCTCCACTAAATGTGATTCCACTTAAATCAATAGTTTTCTTGCTAATTGTTAATGTTGCAGTCTTGTTAGCTATTAATTCATAGTTATCAGAATCGCCAGTAAAGTAAGCAATATAATCATATGTACCAACGTTTGTATAACTATCTGTATCGTTGTATGAAACAGTAACTCCTTCAGGAAGAGTTCCGCTGATTACTATTCTATGAGGTAAATTATCAAATGTATAAGTTGCATCATTAAATGATATTCCACTCATGTCATAAACTCCCTTAGTGATTGTTAGAACAGCACTTAAAGAAGATACAGGTTCATAGTTTTCAGTGTCATATTCGAATATAGCATAGATAGTGTATGTACCTACATTTTTAATTTCTTTATCACATTCATAAGTTACACCAGTGATTCCATCAGGAAGAGTACCAGTGATTTCTAATGCTTGAATATTGCCATTATATTGTTTAGATGCATTATCAAATGATATTCCACTTATATCAATAGCAGCTTTTTCAATTATCAATGTAGCAGTCATGTTAGCAATATCTTTATAATTTGGATTATCATTAGTGAATATAGCTGTTACTGTATATGTGCCTGCATTAGTCTTGCCATTGCCTTCATAGCTTACTGAAACACCAGTAGGAAGAGTACCAGTTATATTAATTGAATGTGCATCACCATCATATGTGACTGTTGAATTATCAAAATGAATACCGCTCATGTCATAAGGTGCTTTTGTAATTTCTATTGTTGCTTGAATACTACCTCTTGCATAAGTTTCAGTTTCGGCTGTTTCTACTTTAATGATGTATGTACCAGCATTCTTAGGCTTTTCATCTGTGAATGTTGTTCCATCAGCAGAATAAGTAACAGTTATTTCACCATCACTATTTGTATTTATTGATGGAGTATCTATTGATGAACCATCGTATTCTTTATTTAAATCATCTAGATTTGTAATCTCGATAGTTGTTAGATTTTTATCAGAAATAATTACATCAAAATGTCCAATATAATCTGTATGATTAGCTGCACTTGCTTTGAAATAATAAGTTCCTGCATCAGAATGGCTTGATACTAATATTTCAGCAAGCCAGTTTACTTGATCCTTACTATATAGCCAAGTAATGTCACTATTATCAACTGTAGTAGCAGTTTTACTTGTTACTATGTTATGTGATTCGCCATCATTTATACCATTATAACCTGTAACTACTGCACCTGTAATAGAAGCAGGAGTAATTGTTAATATTGCTGTCTTATCGCTTATTGGCTTATATAAACTTTCATCTGCAGTAAAGCTAGCTGTAATTTCATATTGTCCAACATTAGTTCCACCATCTGAATAAGATACAAATACATAAGATGGTAATTCACCAGTTATTGTTAATGATTGTTCAGTTCCTGTGTAAACTTTAGAAGCATCATTGAAACTGATTATTTCATCAAGATCAATAGTAGCTTTATCAATTGTAACATTAATTGTGCCGCCATCTATTGCATTATAGTTATCATTTAAAACGAATCTATATTCTACTTCATATGTGCCAGGATAAGTCCCTTTAGAAGGAGTAGTGCTCCAATCTTGGTCAGCATATTTATATTCTATTGAGCCGACAGTAATACTACCAGCATTTATTAATGTTTGAGCTGTTCCGTTATATACTAATCCACTAATAGCTGTAGGAAGTGTAGGTGTAACAGTTGCTTTTTCAATCATTAATGTAGCTGTCATATCAGCAATATCGTTATAATTTGGATTATCTTTTGTGAATATAGCTGTTATTGTATATGTGCCAGCATTAATCTTTCCGTTACCATCATATTCTACTGAAACACCAGTAGGAAGAGTACCGGTGATAGTAATTGAATGAGCATCTCCATCATAAGTGATAGTTAAATCATCAAAATGTACACTACTCATATCATAAGATGCTTTTGTAATAGTAAGTGTTGCAGTCATATTTTCAATTTCATTATGATTTGCATCTACACTAAATTTAGCAATTACTTCATAATCGCCAACATTTGTTTTGTCGTTATTTTCATATGTTACTGAAACACCAGTTGGTAACGTACCAGTAATATAAATAGACTTAACTCCTCCATCATATTCTTTTGTTGCATTTTCAAAATGAACATTGCTCATATCATATGTTGCTTTAGTTATTGTAAGAGTAGCAGTCATATTTGGAATTGCAAAGTGATTTGCATCACCAGAGAATATAGCTGTTATAGGATATGATCCAACATTAGTACCATTTCCTTCATAACTTACTGAAACACCAGCAGGAAGAGTTCCTGTGATTTCAATTGATTGAGCATCTCCAGTATATTCTTTTGTTGCATTTTCAAAATGAACATTGCTCATATCATATGTTGCTTTTGTTATTGTAAGAGTAGCAGTCATATTTTCAATCTCATTATGGTTAGAATCACCAGTAAATGATGCAGTTATTATATGACTACCAACATTTGTACAATCAGTGTCTGATGAATAATTTACTGTAACACCAGTAGGTAATTCACCTGTTATTTCTAATGATTGGGCATTACCATTATATTCTTTAGATGAGTTACTAAATGTTACATTTTCCATATTATAATTGGCTTTATTAATTGTAACTGTAACACTTTGATCTAAGATATCTAAGTGTTCACTGTCACCAATTACTTTGTAGAATACTGTATATTCCTTAGCATTAATACCAGTAGGAATATCAGTTGAATAATTCTCATTATCTAAACTATAGTAAATTGTTCCGCTATCATCGATTGTTGCACTAACTAATTCTTGTTCTAAACCAGTATATTCAAGTGTATTAGGTGTAACTTCTACGATAGGCATTACTTTATCTTTTTCAAATTTTGCATATAATGTGTAATTTGTTCTTGAACTTGGGTCGATTTCTTCAATTTTTGAATCAACATCAAAAGTAGAAGTTGTATACCAACCTAAGAAGGTATATGCAGGTTTTGTTACATCAATTAATTCTATTATGCTATCGGTACAAATAAACTCATCAGGATTGTTATTTACTAATCCATCAATATTTACATATGTGATAGTGTATTTTGTAGGAACAAACTTTGCATATATTTCATAATCTATATCCATTGTTAATGTTTCGATTTTCGAATTTTCCGCAAAACTTGGTGATGTATACCAACCCATAAAATCATAATCAGTCTTATGTGGATTAAGTAGTACAACAGTTTCTCCATTCATAAATCCCTCTGGGTTACCTGGATTATTTTCTCCACCATCAAGATTGTAAATGATAGTATTGTCATATACTACGGGATCATCTTTGCTAGTTGTTTGTTTCTTTGTTGTTTTCTTTGTCGATGTTTTCTTATCTGTGGTTTTCTTAGTTGTTATAGTTGTAGGCTTTTTGTCAGTTGTTTTATTGCCATTTGGTTTAACTTTACCAATAATAATGAAAACAACGGCAAGTATTAGAACTAAGACAACTATACCAGCTATTATTTCAACAGCATTCTTTTTCATAATTAATTGCCCCCTTAATTATTTTTTAAGTCGCTTATTTTTGGTGTTTCACCATATAAGTAACCATCTTTTACACATACAAACCTAAAAGGTGTATAGCCTGTTGCAACAGTTACGGTTTTTTGCATTAAATATTTAACCATTGTTGTTGTTGCACTTGTTTTAGGTAATTTAACATATTCACTCAATAAGTCGATTCTTATATCTTTGCTTAAATTTCCTTCAATTTCAGCATCGTTAAATGTGACTTTATTATAATTGTATCCTCCACCATAATAAGCGATTGGACAGCAAATATAATCTTTGTCATTATTCTTATATATTGAGCCTTGCTTTTCAGCTTGGCTTAATATTTTTTCTTTAATTGGGAAAATCTTGTCAATATTTATTTCAACACTAATAGTTGGATCATAAGCATGTGCAAATGCACTCATATTTTCAGCAATTAAACCAGAAATATCAATGCTTGATGTTTCTTTATAATCGTAGAAATTAGTATTTCCGTTCAAATTAAGAATTATAGGATAACTTTGTCCGCCAGTATTTGATGTTAATAATTCTGACAAAAGATTACCTTTTTGTGTTTGTAATTTCCCTAGGTATGTACTGATTAGACTTGGTAAGCTTGAATATAAGTATGCACCATCAAACATTGTGTCAAGACCTATTGATGATACACCACTACGATAGAAGTATACATCAGTAATATCTATACTGCCTTTATAAATTAAATTATTGTTTGAATCATAAAGCTCAGAATCATCACATAAAGCATTTTGTGTTGATTGAATTGCTTGATACATGCTAAACCAATCATCAAATTCACCACTACAATATTGTGTTAATAGTTCATCGCCTAACCCATCTTTTTTAAAGAATTCTTTAATTGTAGAAGTGACTTTAGTTCCATCATATAATGTGAATTCATATTCTTTAGTTTCATTAGGTTTAACATATTCATTGCTTCCTGCATATAACAAGAAATTACGCGCGTTTGAAAGTAGAGAGTTTTTAATAGTTAAATTTTGTGTAGAGAATGCTCTAATTACATTCTTACCGTTTGAAACTCTCGAATTAATAATTGTGTTATTGCTACCATTTATATTAATAACAGTTCCCACATAATCTAAGAAGCCTAAAGAATCTTTGAAATCACAGTTTTTCATATTGATGTCATTAATTGTTATATTATTTCCATCAATATATAAACCACTATTATCTTCTCCGAAGCATTCTATTAAAGGCATATTATTGTGATCTCCTAGCGCATAGAATGGAAGAGGACCACGGAATAAATCATCAGGCATAAGTGTTGGGATTACTAATCCATCACTTAATGTCGATGTTCCCGTTGGATAAGTTAGATTATGCATATTTAAAGTATAACCATTGCCATATATATCTTTTTGAATTCTTAAACCAGCATAAACAGTATCACTGATTAATGGCTCTGGATTAGATGCACTTTGGGCGTTGTTATTCCATTTAGTGATAAATTCATTGTTGTATGTTGTTTTGTATTTGTAAATTTCGTTATTGAAATTAAATTTCTTTGTCTTTGAATCATAATTACCAAAAAGGCAAATATTGTTTAATTCGCTATTTTGATTATAATTATCAAGAGATTCGAATGATTTTCTGAGAACTACAATTTCACCATCAGTTGATTTATTAGTACAAGCAAGTAATGTATCATAGTTATACACGTTTATTCCATCTTTAACTACATTGAATGTATAACTTTGCTTTTCAATAACTCCTAAACTGTTACAACCGATAGTTATATGTGCATCACCAATATCATTTATTTCAACTACTTTACTTGTAAGATCAAATTTGATATTAGAAGATGTGCTATCGATATATAAATTATTTTCATATTCTTTTGGAACTACTCTAACATTAAGGTTGAAAGAAGCATTTTTCTTTTCTCCTTCAACTAAATCATATTGTCCATAATATGTCTGACTATCTATGTTTGTTTGTGAACTCTGTATTTCAGCTGAAATTAATATTGCACCATGATCGTAAATTATTGCGTTTGTTGATCTACAAACATTACCTTTCTTGTTTGAACAAGTTAGAATGATATTTCCTATTTCTAATGTGTCGAGGTAATAATTATCTCCTTCAACACGAATTTTAGCATGTGTTTTGGTATCTGTTTTATCTTTGTTTTCGATAGACCAAATCAGTTTGTTTTCTTCATCTATTTCGCCATCAGCCACACTTTCAGCTTCAAGTAAGAAACTATTGTTGACTTTAAATGCCTCAACATCTCCGTATTTCCATTTGATATCCTTTATGTCGTTATCTATGATTTTATACGTTGTTTTAACTGCGGCTGCTCCAATTAACGCAATCAAAAAAGGTATTAAAAGTAAGATTATTAAGTTTTTCTTAATCATTTTAACACCTCCTATTTGTGTTAATTAGTTATATTTTTTTCTAACAGATTCTATTAAAATAAAATCTCTTTCCATGTTTTTAAACACATTTACTACAAAGTATATACCAAGAATAACCATTAATAATGTTCCTGCAATATAGATTAGATAAATGTTCACATTTATAATTGCTAGAATTACCGAAACTATAAAGAATAATAATGGTAAGAAATAAGAATAAAGGTTAGAAACAAAAGCATTTCTAGGCTTGTTAGATCTAATCTTTAATTCCTCATATAAGCAAATGGAATCATAAATGAATAGTATAAGTGTCACAAGTATTAGGGAAACTATAAATATTTCTAAACTTATTCCTTTTGCGATAACTAATACTAAGCCTGTAATAAAGAAGGATATGAATGATAAGCTAAATGGAATTATCATTTTGATTAATAATTGTTCTTTATATTTTACAGGTATCATTTTCATAATTGTGATTGTTTTTTCTTCCATTTGAATATAGTTTGTTGCTCCTTGATTTATGATTAGGGTAAATAAAATCAAAAGAACTATATCTAAAAGGGTTATAAAGTTAGGAACGATACTTATATAGTATGAGAATGTTCCTGTTCTAAATATAAGATTCAAGGAATCTATTATAAGGTATGCTAAGAATGGTTGAATTAAAAGTAGACATATAAAGGAAATGATGTAGTTATCATTTTTTGTTAGAATAGAGAACTCTTTTTTGATTAAAGTTTTTCTAATAGATGTTTCTTTTAATTCATCCTTAACTGGTTTTGCTTTTGCTGTAATGATTACATTTTTGTTGTGCTTATAGAATAATGTTGAAACAAATACACCTAAAGCAAAGACAGCTAAATTAATGATGACAAATAATATATTCATATATTTACCATCAACAAATGTTTTAATAAATGGACTAGCTGGAAGCTCAAAAGCCATCATAGACTTAAACATATTTATTCTGTCTTGCGTAAATAAGGTTAAAACATTACCTCCAGCGACTAAATTAACATATACAGTTAAGACCTTTGAATATAAGTATGTAGCAATACATAATATAGCTAAATACACAATAAACCTCATAACAAAGTGATTTTTTAACTTATTTTTGACTACTGTGTATGGACATAATAGTATAAGCGCTATACCTATATCAAAGAAGAACGAGATAACTGGATAGAATAAAGCTACAAAGTAAAAACTAATATTTACTTTAGTAATTATGCCATATGCAACAAATAGAGGATAAGTGAATATGAAATTCACAACAAAGTAATATCCAAGTAAGAATATTAGCTTTGAAATTATGATATCCCTATTTCTTATTGGGAATTTTGAAGTTAGTTCAATATCATTTCTGTTAAAGAAGAGCTTATTACACCTTACTGTAAAGGAGAGCATCAATATAACAGATATGATGAATAAGGCTAGTGACATAATGGCTTGTTCAGCATATTCATATACTTTAATTTTTTGTAACACACTAATTAGAATGAATAGTAAAATCGCAACAAATATAAACGCAAATAATAATTTAACTGATAGTGATAAAAATTTCTTTTTGAAGCTTCCACCACTAAAGAATAATCTAAAGTCTTTTAAGAGTAGAGTTTTCAATTCTCTTCATAGATTTTGATGAAGATATCTTTAAGCTTATCTTTTATGCTTGGATCTTCATCAAGATTATATAATCCTTTCACATTTCCTTTGTTTATTATTGCGACTCTATTACAAATATCACTTACGAAGTCAATATTATGACTTGTTAGAAATACTGTGTTACCTGCCTTAGCATATTCAACCATCATTTTCTTTAATTCTTCAACAGCTAAGAAATCTAATCCAACTGTTGGTTCATCTAAAATCCAAATCTTAGGTTCATGAATGATAGAAGCAATTAAGCTAATCTTTTGTTTCATACCATGAGAGTATCCACTAATTTGGAATCCTAAATCTTCAATCTTAAATTCTAATCTTTCACATAATTTTTCATATTTTTCTTTAAAAGTAGATGGATCAACTTTATAGATATTAGAAATGAATTTCAAATATTCAATACCTGTCATTTCTTCATAAAGGATTGGTTCAGAGGAAACATAACCAATTAATTTTTTAACCTCAATTGGTTCTTTGACAATATCGTAATTGTATATTTTGATAGTGCCACTATTAAATTTTTTCATACCAATCATACAGTCAATAGTAGTAGATTTACCAATACCATTTCTACCAATGAAACCGAACAATTCACCTTCATAAACAGATAGGTTTAAATCAGTTAATACTTTCTTTTCACCATACGATTTGTTTAAATTCTCAATTACAATATCCATTTTCTTTTCCATAGTCCACCTCATAAATAATTTTTCTAATTATTTATTTTTCTTTTCTTAAAAAAATATACAAGCCCATTATATCATAGATATAAATTATTACAACCCTATTATTTTACAAAATGTATATTTTCTCATAAAAATAGCAATAAAAAAACGCTTGGTTTAGCGTTTTATTATTTTTCTTTAAAATCATCTATTATATTTGAATCTAAATCAAGTTTTTCACTATTTAGATCATCAACTTCGTTTTCTTCGCTTTCATCTTCAACATCCCATGATTCATCATTTTCTATCTCTTCACCTACAACATAGTCATCATCGTTTTGTTTTAAAACGAATGTTCTAATTGTGATGAAGGTATTTAAGATGAAGCTAATTGATAAGCTTATGGCAATTAGTATAGCAGGAACCATTACTTTAGCATCCTCTAACCAGTTTTCCTTTAACATTCCTGATCCTGGTATAGTTAAATATTTAATTAGAATCGCAAATATTGCTCCTAGTAGTGATAAGGATAGTGTTATTATAGGTAATACCTTATTCTTATCATAGCTAATTGATGCTAAATTGAAACCAAGTGCACCAATTACAAAAACGATAAATAGTAACATTGGAAAATGGAATTCCTTATTCATTGTTAGTAATTCAAATACATTAAATTTCAAATGATCCTGATAATCTATGTTTGGTAGTATTAAGCATACTACACTTGTTATAGTAAATAAAAGGCTCAATATTTTAAATTTCTGTTTAAAAGTCATTTTTATCACCAAAAATATTATAAATAATTTAATGAAAAAAGTAAATAATAATTAAAAATATGATAAAATAGATAAATAGGTGGTGGGTTATATGCCAGAAAATAATAAAGTAATTTTAATAGATGGAAGTTCCTTCATGTATAAGGCTTATTTTGCCTTGGCAGTAGTAGGAAACTTTATGAAAAATTCTAAAGGTTTATGTACTAATGCTATATATACATTTATAAATATGATGACTTCCATATTAAAAACAACTAATCCTAAAAAAATATTAGTTGCTTTTGATGCTGGTAAAAAAACTTTCCGTCATGATTTATGTGAAACATATAAAGATGGTCGTAGACCTATGGATGATGAAATGCGCATGCAAATACCTTATATCAAAAAGTATTTGGATTTAATTGGTATACCACGCTATGAAATACCTCTATATGAGGCAGATGATATTATAGGTACAATGGCTAAAGAGGCTGAAGAAAAAGGATATAAAGTATCTATTTATTCTTCAGATAAAGACTTACTACAATTAATCACAGATAATGTTACTGTATATAAATCTAAAAAAGGAATTAATGATTTAGAAGAGTTTAATAAAGAACATTTTATTGAAACTTATGGCTTTGATCCTATTAAGATGATTGACTTAAAAGCCTTAATGGGAGACCCATCAGATAACCTACCAGGAATTAAGGGAGTAGGAGAAAAAACAGCCACAAAGCTAATTATCGAATATGGCTCAGTAGAGGGAATAATTGATAATATGGAATCAATAAAAGGTAAGATGGGAGAGCTTATTAGAGAGAACTATAAGGATGCCTTAATGACTAAAGAAATGGTCACAATTAATAATAGTTCACCTATTGAAATAACTATTGATGATATTGATAAAAAAGAAGTTAGTGATGAACTAATAGATTTCTATAAAGACTTAGAATTTAATTCATTTTTAAAGAATATTAAAATCACTAAAGTTGATAAAAACTCTAACTATAAAGTTAATGATAAAACTAATGCATTCATTGATAAATCAAGTATTTATTTAGAGATGCTAGATGATAACTATCATAATGGTAAAATAATAGGTATTTCCTTATCAAATAGCAATGGTAATTTCTATTTTGATGAATCTATATTAGAAGATAATGATTTTAAGAAATTCATTGAAGATAAAAATTTAGAAAAGTATACATATAACTATAAGAGATTAAAGGTTAGCTTAATGTATAAAAATATCTTTGTTAAAGGTGTGACTTTTGATCTAGAGTTAGCAAGCTATTTAGTAGATCCTAAAACAGTTAAAGATGATTTTTCTAAAATGGCATCATTTTATAATTATGATATAGCTTTAGATGAACAAATATATGGTAAAGGAGCAAAACAAGCTCTACCTGAAAAAGATATATATATTAATCATATTGTTAAAAAGGCTATTGCAATTAATGAATTAAAAGATACTTTAATTAATAAGCTAAAAGAACAAGAACAATATGAATTATTCTCTAGCATAGAGGTGCCACTATCAGATTGCTTAGGTGATATGGAATTTAGTGGTATGAAAATAGATTTAGAGGAATTAAATAGACAAAAAGAAGATATAAAATATAGAATTGATAATCTAACAAAGGATATTTATGAAGTTGCTGGTGAAGAGTTTAATATATCTAGTACTAAGCAACTTGGTGTAATATTGTTTGAAAAATTAAACCTACCAAATGGTAAGAAAACTAAAACAGGCTATTCAACAGATAGTGATACACTTGAATCTATTAGATACTATCATGAACTACCTAGCTTAGTATTAGAATATAGAAGATTAACAAAGCTATATTCAACATATCTTGAAGGTATAGAAAATGTCGTAACAAACGGATTTGTTCATACTATTTTCTTACAAACTCAAACAGAAACAGGTAGACTTTCTAGTGTTGAACCAAACCTACAAAATATACCTATTAGAACAAGTGAAGGTGCTTTAATTAGAAAGATATTTGTACCTAATAATGATATATTTGTATCTATGGACTATTCACAAATAGAGCTTAGAATGCTAGCTCATATTGCTAATGTTAAAGAAATGATTGATGACTTTAAAAACGATAGAGATATCCATGAAGAAACTGCTAAATTTATTTACGGGAAAAGTAGTGTAACAAAATCCGAACGTCAAAGTGCTAAGGCTATAAACTTTGGTATTATTTATGGTATGAGTACTTGGAGGCTAGCTAATGATTTAAAGATTAGTAATGCTAAGGCTAAAGAGTTTATGGATAACTATTTCTTAAGATTTAAAGAAATCAAAGAATATATGGATGGAGTTATTAATTTTGCAAAAGAAAATGGTTATGTAAATACTATAATGAACAGAAGACGTTATATACCAGAATTAAATAATAGTGTATTTATGGTTAGAGAAGCTGGTAAGCGTAATGCGATGAATGCACCTATTCAAGGATCGGCTGCTGATTTAATCAAGAAAGCTATGGTTTTAATTCATGAAAAGATGAAGAGCCTTAACCTAAAGTCTAAATTAGTATGTCAAATACACGATGAATTAATCTTTGATTGTGTTAATGAAGAAAAAGATTTAATTATGAAACTAGGAAAGGAGATAATGGAAAATGCGTTTAGCCTAAACGTACCACTTAAGGTATCTGTAGGTGAGGGTAAAACGCTATTTGACGCCAAATAATTAATATGAATGCTATATTTAAAAGAAGAAGCTGTAGAAATTTTAAAGATATGGAAGTAAAAATGGAGGATATTAAGGAAATGCTTTATGCAGCAATGCAAGCACCAAGCGCAATGAGGCAAATTCCTTGGGATTTTGTTGTTGTTGAAAAGACAGAAATACCTACTTTAATTAATTGTTCACATGGCGCACAATCACTTAAAGAATGTAATAAAGTAGTTATCTTTGTTATGCGTAATGATTTAAAATGTCCTGAATTCTTACAACAAGATATGTCATGTGCTATAGATAATTTTATGCTTGAAGGAGCTAGTAGAGGTATCGCAACTATTTGGATAGGTACATATCCTCATAATGAAAGGGTAGAATTTTTAAAGAAATATTTAAAAATAGATGATCCATATATACCATTTGCTATGGTAGGTGTAGGTTATCCAAAGGATGATAAACTATTTAAATTTGATGATACAAGATTTGATGATAAGAGAATACATATAGGGAAGTGGTAATATGCCAGAACTACCTGAGGTAGAAACAGTTGTTAGAGGTTTAAAAGCTAACATATTAAATAAAAAAATTAATAAAATTGATGTTTATTATGCTAAACAAATTCATGGTGATATTTATAGTGTTATCGATAAATTAATAACTGATGTTACTAGAAGAGGTAAAAACATAATTATTCATTTTGAATCTAATTTATATATGATAGTTCACTTAAGAATGGAAGGAAAATTCTATATTAAAAAGCATAGTGATGAAGTATTAAAACATGAACATATAAATTTTATTTTTGATGATTTTGATTTAAGATTCCATGATACTAGAAAGTTCGGTGAAATACATATTCAAGATAATGATTATGTCGATGTAGGGGTTGAAGCTACATCTATTACTCATGATGCATTAAAAGGTGATAAGCCTATTAAAGAGATTTTGCTAGACCAGAAGAAAATCGCTGGAATAGGCAATATTTATGCGGATGAAATATGTTTTTATGCAAGGGTTATGCCTAATGAGGTATTACCTATTGATAAATATGATTTAGTTATTGAAGGTGCTAAAAAGATATTAGAAAAATCTATTAAATTAGGTGGATGTACTATTAGAAGCTATAATTCCTTTGGTATTGAAGGACACTATCAAGATGAACTTTTAGTACATGGTTTAGATAGATGTAAGTTCTGTGGTATGAAGATATCAAAAATGAGGGTAGCTGGTAGAACTACTTATTATTGCCCTCATTGCCAAAAGAGAAATATCATCATTGGTTTAACTGGTGGAATTGCTTGTGGCAAATCTACTGTCATTAAATTATTAGAGAAAAAAGGATACAACATTATTGATACTGATTTAATAGTAAGAGATTTATGGAAAGAAGAAAAAACTATTAAAGATTTATCTAAAATATTTAAATTAGATCATGTCGATAAGAGTGTTATTAGAGATATGATTTTTAAGGATGCGAAAAAAAGAGAGCTATTAAATAACTATATGCATCCAATTGTAAAAAAAATAGCTTTATCCAAAATTAATGAGGGAGTAAACATTATGGATGTACCACTTTTATTCGAATCTAACTTCGATAAAGAGTGTGATTATACTATATGTGTTTATTTGAATAATGAGGAAGCTAAAAGACGTTTAATGGAAAGAGATAATATCACTAGTAGTGAGGCAGATTTAAGAATAAATAGCCAAATGGATATAATGAAAAAGCGCAAGTTATCCACATTTTTTGTGGATAACTCTAAAGGAGAAGCTTATAGAATAAAAAATCTTGATGAGGTTTTAAAAAATATAGGCTTATAATATAGAATTATATTATTTTTGTGGTATAATTACTCTTACAGCAAGGGGAGTGGTTCCATGAATTCGAAATTAAATACTAATGTAAAAATACTTATTGGTGAATCACTATCAATCGATGATTTGAATGTATTATCACTATTATATATGCCCATAATCGGGAGTAGAGCATATACACTTTATATGACAATGTATTCGGCATTAAATAGAAGCTCTAATACAAGAGTAGTTAAGCAATCTGATATAACTGATTTATTTGGTATTACATTAAATACATTAAATATTGAAAGAAAAAGGCTTGAAGCAATAGGACTATTAAATACATATACAAATGACTCAGAGTTTGTATATCTACTTAAAGCTCCTCTATCTGCAAGAAGCTTTTTTAAAGACGGCGTACTTGCTATTTATTTGAAAAATAGAGTAGGAGATGCTTTATTTGAAAAGCTTGTTAATATTTTTAGACTAGAATCATTTGATAAAAAGGGATATAAAAATGTCACTGAATTATTTGATAACGTCTACAAGGATGAAATTACAGAGGATCTAGATAATATAGATGGATATTTTCCTGATAAAAGTATTAATTCATCTATTAAAACAGGTGATTTTAAATTTGATTATGATTACTTTGTAGAAAGCTTAAATTTAACATTAGTACAAAGAAAGAATTTATCAGCACAGCTACAAATGAATATTGAAAATACAGCATATGCTTATAATTTTAATGAAGAAGATATGCTTGTAGTATATCATAGAAGTTTTGATCAAACAGGTAATTTTTCTATTGTTAAGTTTCAAAGAGAAGCTAAGCTTTTAAAGAAACTTAAGGAACAAGAAAAATTAAATAAAACTACAGTTACTGGTATTGATAGCTTAAAGGTTATCGAACCAGTAGAAGTATTAAAAACAATAGTACCTAATGCCACAAGTGAACAATATGAGTTAATTGAACGAGTTAGTGCTGAAAGTCCATTTGATTTAGGTGTAACTAATGTAATTATTATGCATGTATTAAATAAGAATGATAAAATATGTCCTAGCTTGAATTATTTTAAAAAGACTTTTGAAACATTTAAGAGTAAAAATATTAATAACTTTGATGATGCGATTAAATTTGTTAAAGCTCAAGGAACATATGAGAAAAAAGAAGATAATAAAGAAAATAAAGATACTAAAAAGAAGGAAACTACTACAAGTGGTGGTAGTGAGTGGTTAGAGAATTTCAAGAAACAGTTTAAGTAAGGAGGATTATTATGACAATTGAAGAATTAAAATTAAAAATTAAAAAAGATAATCCTTACTTTGAAAACTTTGATATTAAGGATTATCAAGTACTTGATTTTTTAACTTTTAATGAAGAAAATACTAATTGTAAAATATGTAAAGGTATTAATGAATGTAAAAATAGCAAAAGAGGTTTTAAACCTATTTTAGATAAAGATAATAACATTGCATATGTTAGATGTAAATATATGCAAAATGAGATAGATTTGGCTTTAAAAAGCGAAAAACTAAATATTATGTATTTGCCTAAAAAGGTACTAGAAGCTAAATTTAGTGAATTTAGATTAGATACTCCTAATAGAATAAAATGTATGAATTATATGAATGATTTTATTAATAAAATTGATAATAATGAATACGCTAAAGGCGCTTATATTCAAGGTGATTTAGGAAGAGGCAAATCTTATTTATTATCAGCTTTAGCTAATGAATTAGTAGATAGAGGACATCAAGTAACTTTTGTTTATTTTCCTGATTTAATCAATGATTTAAAAGATGATTTTGATAAGCTAAATAAAAAAATAAATGAGCTTAAAAATACCGAAATATTAATTATTGATGATTTTGGTGTTGGTGTTATGACTGGTTGGGTAAGAGATTCTATTATTGCGCCTATTCTAAATTATAGAATGTCTGATTTAAAACCAATGTTTATTTCATCAAATGTTTTAATTCAAAACTTAGATACTTATTTAAAGGTTAAAGAAGATAGAGATAATACTCCAGCAGGAAGAATTATAAGAAGGATTTCCGAATTGTGTGAATATTTAGAAATGTAGGTATAAATTTATGAAATTATTTGTCGCATCTGATATACATGGATCATTTTATTATTGTAAGAAAATGATAGAAGAATTTGAAAAGGATAATTACGATTATTTGGTTTTATTAGGCGATATTTTGTACCATGGACCACGTAATGAATTATCTATGGAATATGACTGTAAAAAGGTCAGTGAGCTATTAAATAAATACAAAGATAAAATTATCGCAGTTAAAGGTAATTGTGATGCTGAAGTAGATCAAATGATGCTAGAATTTTCTATTGAAGAAAAGAATATGTTAATTGTTAATAATGATAAAAAGATATTTTTAACTCATGGGCATATTTATAATGAGAATTACCTACCTCCACTAAGAGATATAGATTATCTATTTTGTGGACACACTCATAGAAAGCTAGATGTTATAGTTGATAATGTAAGAGTAGTTAATCCAGGTAGCATTTCTCTACCTAAGGATGGGTCAAATAGCTATTTTGTTATGGATGATGATAAAATTACATTTTATGAGTTGTAATATTAAATCAAAAGTGATACAATTGTTTTGGTAATGAAGAGGATAAGATATATTTATTACTTATATAGAGAGTCTATGTTGGTGGAAATTAGATGAAAGGATAAATATGTTACTACCTTGGAGCTGGACCTGAAAAGGAATCCCGTATATCTGCGTTAAAGGTTTGAGTGCTAGAGTATCTAGAACTAAGGTGGTACCACGTTATACAGCGTCCTTAGATGGGCGCTTTTTTTGTTTATAAAGGAGGATTAATATATGATAAAAATTACATTTCCTGATGGATCAATTAAAGAATATGAGAAAGGAATAACTACTATTGAAATTGCGAAGTTAATTTCTCCAGGACTTGCTAAAAAGTGTGTTGCTGGAAAAGTTAATGGAGAACTTGTTGAAGCTAATAGAGCAATTGAATCTGATGCTAAATTTGAAATAGTTACAAAGGATGCTCCTGAAGCATTTGAAATTTTAAACCATTCAACAGCTCACTTAATGGCTCAAGCAATTAAAAGATTATATCCAAATGCTAAATTTGGTATTGGACCTCATATTGAAGAAGGTTACTACTATGACATCGATTTTAATGGGGAGGCAGTTACTGATGCTGACTTTGCTAAAATCGAAAAGATGATGAAAAATATTAGTAGTGAAGCTATTGATATTGAAAGAAAAGAAATATCTAAGAAGGAAGCTTTAGAATTATTCAAAGATGAGCCATACAAATTAGAATTAATTTCTGATTTAGAAGATGGAACTATGACTATCTATACACAAAAAGATTTCACTGATTTATGTAGAGGTATCCACTTAATGAATACTAAAGAAATCAAGTATTTCAAATTATTAAGTGTTGCTGGTGCATATTGGAGAGGCGATTCTAAGAATAAGATGCTAACTCGTATATATGGTACAAGCTGGTTTACTGAAGAAGATTTAAAGAATCACTTAACTAACCTTGAAGAAAGAAAGAAAAGAGATCATAGAAAGCTAGGAAAAGAACTAGGATTATTTATGATTAGTGATTTTGGTCCAGGTCTACCTTTCTGGCTACCTAATGGTTATATTCTAAGAAGAGTACTAGAAGATTACTGGCTAGACTTACATAGAAAGAATGGCTATGTAGTTGTTGAAACTCCACAAATTCTATCTAAAGAATTATGGATTACTTCAGGACACTGGGATCACTATAAAGAAGATATGTTCATTACACAAGCTGATGACACAGAATATGCAATTAAACCAATGAACTGTCCAGGTGCTATTCTAGTTTATAAGAACGACCTACATTCATATAAGGATCTACCAATGCGTATTGCTGAACTTGGTCATGTTCATAGAAATGAAGCAAGTGGTGCTTTAAATGGTTTATTTAGAGTTAGAACATTTACTCAAGATGATGCACATACATTATTAACTGAAGATCAAATTGGTGATGAAATGGCTAGAATCATCAAGCTATATGATGAAATTTATGATGTATTTGGTCTAAATTATTCAATTGAATTATCTACTAGACCAGATGATTTCATTGGTGATATTGAAGTATGGAATAAAGCAGAAGAAGACTTAAAGAGAGTACTTGCTGAAAGTGGTAAGCCATGGAAGATTAATCCAGGAGATGGTGCATTCTATGGACCTAAGCTAGACTTCAAATTAAGAGATTCTATGAATAGAATTTGGCAATGTGGTACAATCCAACTAGATATGCAACTACCTGGTAGATTTGATTGTACATACATTACTAAAGATGGTGGTAAAGCAACACCAGTTATGATCCATAGAGCATGTTTTGGCTCAATAGAGAGATTTATTGGTATCATTACTGAAAACTATGGTGGTAACTTCCCACTTTGGTTAGCTCCAGAACAAATTAGAATCATTCCAGTAAATGAAGTACATATGGAAGCTAGTAAGAAGTTACTTAATAACTTAAAAGCTTTAGGCTTTAGAGCAACACTAGATGATAGAAATGAAGAAAAGCTAGGATATAAGATTAGAGAAGCTCAAACTAAGAAGATTCCATATCAATTAGTTATTGGTGATAAGGAAGCTAACTTAGATTCTATTACTTATAGACGTCATGGTGAACAAGCTCAAGTAACTGTAAGCTATGATGAGTTCATCAATATGATTAAAAAAGAAGTTATTGAAAAGAAATAAATAGATAATTAGGTATGGGGTCCCATACCTATTATTTTGTAAAAAATAATATTCATCTTTAAATTAATACTTTAATGTGTTAAACTATTTATGAGGTGATTCATATGATTCAAAAACTAAGAAATGAAGAAAACGATGAATTATTTATCGCCATATTAAAGTTAGAATCTATAGAAGAGTGTTATATGTTTTTTGAAGATTTATGCACTGTAAAAGAAATAGAATCTATGGCTATTAGACTTCATGCGGCTAAGAGCTTACTTAAAGGTGAAACTTATGAAAAGACATTAGAAAATGTTAATATTTCATCCGCAACCCTATCTAGAGTTTCAAAGGCTATTAAATATGGTGATGGTGGATATAAAAAAATAATTGAGAAATGTGGTAATAAATAATGGATGAATTAAGAGAAAAGCTTCTTAATATGATTGACTATACATGTAACGAAACATTCAATACTACTAACGGATTAAAGAGTTTAAAAATTAATGATGATGTAGTTGATATTGAAATGTATATAGCTGATATAGAGAATAAAGAAGCACAACAAGAAACCAAAAATGCTATTGTTAGATTAGTAAAGCTAACACTAGGATATAAGGGTATTAAATTAAAATTTATACCTTCAAAATTAAAAAATACTATTTATGATAACAACTGTAAGTTCTTACTTATCGCATCTGGTAAGGGTGGTGTAGGTAAGAGTAATGTTTGTGCTAATTTAGGCTATGCTTTAACTAGATTAGGTAAAAAGGTTGGTATTGTAGATGCTGATATTTATGGTGCATCTATTCCTAATGTTTTAGGGCTACCTAGAATAGAAGCAAGAGGGGATGAAAATGGCAATTTAATCCCATTTATGGAATATAACATGGAGCTTGTTTCAACAGAATTCTTTGTTGAAGAAAATAGGCCATTAATGTGGAGAGGACCTATGCTACAATCTATGCTAGATCACTTTTTCAATAAAACAAATTGGGATCCAAATCTAGATTATTTATTAGTAGATTTACCTCCAGGAACTGGAGATGTAGCTATTGATTTAGGTCAAATGCTTCCTCAAGCTAAAATGATAGTTGTTACAACTCCTCATAAGTCTGCTTCATATGTAGCAACTAAGGCTGGTCTAGGTGCTAGAGAAATGAAGCTAGAAGTACTTGGTGTAGTTGAAAATATGAGTTATTTTATTAATCCAGTAAATAATGCTAAAGAAGAAATCTTTGGTGCTGGTGGAGGAAAAATAGTAGCTTCTAATTTAGATGTTGATTTACTTGCTCAAATACCTATTGGTCAAGCAAAAAACAATCTATTTGAAAGTGATGAAGTTATTGGTAAGGTTTATGATGAACTAGCAAGTAAAGTAGATAAATTATTAAACTAAGGGGGAATTATTGTGTTTAAAATTTTGAAAGTAATTTTTGGGATAATTATTTTCTTTATAATTCTTGCTATTGCTTTTGTTGTTACTCTAGTAATAATCAATTGGAATAACAAGCCAAAGAAAAAAGAACAAAGTACTACACATAAGCTAAGTGATCTTACAACACTAACAGTAAATGTAGATGTTAAGGATGCTTATGTTGTTGTTAAAAAGAGTAAGACTGAATATGTTAATATGACATATTATTCATGTAAGACTAGATCATTTGAAATTGATGAAGAAGTAGATGATTTAGATAATTCAACACTTACAATTAAGGGATATCAAACAGGCAAATGGTACAATAGAATATTCTTTACATTTAATACAACAAAAGTATATGGTGTAACTATTGAAGTACCTGATGGTTTAAACGTTACTGTAAATGCTAAAACAGATAATGGTAATGTTAGATTTGAAGAGGCTTATGCAGGAAAATTCACTGCTGATGTTAATAATGGTGCTGTAATTATGACAAAGGCTGCTAAGGCAAGTGTTTGTGATTTCAAAACTGTAAATGGAAACATTGAAGTTACTGGTTGTACTGTAGGTACATTTACTTCAAACACTAAGAAAGGTAGAGTTAAATTAGATAACCTAATTGCCTTACTTACTATTGATGCATTTACAGATAACGGAAAGATCATTTTAAATGATACATATGCTACTGGAAACATCAATCTACATAGTGGAAAGGGCGATGTTAAGGGAAGTATCAGCCTAATATCAGATGCATATTATAGTATTAATACTAAAGCTATAAATGGTAAATCTAATATTGAAAACACTACTACAGGTGTTGCTGAATTAAAGATTACAACTGATAATGGTAATATTGAAATAACTTTAAGAAAGCTATTGGGGTAATTTATGAGTAAAAGAAGTGAAGAAGCACAACGCTTATTTATAGAAGATAAATATCACTGTTCACAAGCTGTATTTGCGGTATTCCCTGAATACATTGACAAAGACTTTGCTTTAAAAATATCATCATGCTTTGGTGGTGGAATGCGTAAAGGTGAAGTATGTGGTGCTGTAACTGGAAGCTTAATGCTTTTAGGTATAGTATTTGGCTATAGTGATAAAGATGATTTAGAACATAAAAAATTATCCAATAAAATCGCGAGTGATTTTATGGACTTATTTAAAGAAAAGTATAATAGTTATTTATGTAGAGACCTAATCGTTTTTGGTAGAGAAACATGTGGTAGCTATGTTAAATTTGCTGTAGAAGCAATAGAAGATATTATAGAAAAATATAAAGGGTAAAAGTATGAAAGAAGAATTCCTTAGTATTATGAAAAGTCTATTAGGAGATTCCTATGATGATTTTGTTAAATCATATGATGAAGCTCCTAAAAGAGGATTAAGAAGTAGAATTAATAATGACATTAAAAAAGAAAAATTAAAGTTTGGCATTAATGAATATCTACTTTTAACTGATGAAAAATTAGGAAATACTCCTATTCATCATTTGGGTGGAATATATTTGCAAGAACCAAGCGCAATGGCTCCAGTTAATATCGTAGATATTAATCCTAACTGGAATGTACTTGATATGTGCGCATCTCCTGGTGGTAAAAGTGGACAGATTGCTGAACGCTTGGATAATGGAGTTTTAGTAAGTAATGAAATAGATAAGAAAAGATGTCAAACACTATTTCAAAACATTGAAAGAATGGGTTATGATAATGTCATTGTTCTAAATAATGATCCAGCTGACTTAGTAAATAATTTTAAGGGATTTTTTGATTTAATAATTTTAGATGCACCATGTAGTGGTGAAGGAATGTTTAGAAAAGATAGTGATGCTGTAAGTATGTGGAACTTAGGAAATGTAAGCAGCTGTGCTAAACGTGATGAACTATTACTAGAATATGCAAACTCTATGCTTAAAACAGGTGGAATAATAATTTATTCAACTTGTACATTCTCTGTTGAAGAAGATGAATGTCAAATAACTAACTTCCTAGAAAAACATGATTATAGCATTATAGAGCCAAATAATAATGTTTTAGAATCAGGAGTATCTGGTTTAATTAAGGGCTCAGTTAGATTCTACCCACATAATTCTGTTGGTGAAGGACAGTTTATGTGTGCTATAAAAAAGAATGAAGATATTGATTCGTCTATGAAAAAGGGACACTATCAAAAATTAGAAAGTAAAGAATTAAAACTAGTTAATGAATTCTTAAATGATACAGTAGAAAATTTAAGCTTAAACTTAATTAAAAGGAATAATCAAATATATCACCTAAATGCTGATATTAATTTAGATAATCTAAATGTTTTAAACTATGGTGTTAAAATAGGTGAAATAGATAAACGTTTTATACCAAATCATCATTTCTTTAAAGTATTTGGAAAATATTGTAAGAATAAACTAGTATTAACACTTGATGATAAAAATGTAGAAAAATACTTAAGAGGAGAACAGCTTGATATAGAATTACCAAAAGGCTATGGTATTATAATGATAGACGGCTTATCTTTAGGTGGTTTTAAAGCTAGTGATGGAGTATTAAAAAATTTATATCCAAAAGGTCTTAGAAATTTCTAAGACTTTTTTATATAATGTGCTATAATAATATTTGGGGTGATTTTTTTATGAAAAAGAAATTATTATTAACATTAACAGTTTTAGGAGCCTTTGTATTTGCTGGTTGTGGCAAAAAAACAACAAAAGAAACTACTAAGGGAAACACAACTGTTTCAACTACAAAAAAAGCTTCAACAACTAAAGCCATCACAACTAAGAAAAGCACAGAGCCTGTTGTTTTAGATGGTAATATTAAATATGAATACAAATATGATGCAAGTGGAAACATTACTGAACTAGTTAAATCATATAAAAAAACTGATTCAAGTCCATATGTTGCTTATAAGAAAGAAGTTATGACATATGACACATATAATGCCATAACAGAAAAAATATATTACAAATATGATGAAGAAGCTGGTGATTTTGTAAAGACATATAGATTTACGCAAGAGAATAACACAAGCGGTAATCCTCTTAAAACTATAGAGTGTACTTATGATGGAGAAACTGATTCATGGGAAGAAAGTGAAATGAGAGAATTTACTTATAATGGATCATCTAATTATGCTTCTAGCTATATTATTTATACATACAATGATGGTGCATTCCAAAAGAACTCAAGAATTAATAATACCTATAATTCAAAAGGTTCTATAGTAGAAACCATTAGAGAAGTATGGAATAAGACAGAAAACAAATGGGTAAACAAAACTAAGAGTATTAATAATTATTCAACTGATAATAAGCTAATGGACCTAATTGATTACGAATGGAAAGATAATGATTGGGTTAATAAAGGTAAAGGCGATATAACATATTATACTGATGGCAATGAACATGAATATACTTATTATCTGTGGAAGTCTAATGACTGGAGTTTCCTATCAAAATCAGTTTATACATATGAAAATGGAAAAAAGAAAGAACATATTTCATATCAAAAATATGGTGAGGTTATTAGAGCAAGTAGTAAAGCAGAATATTTATATGGGTCTGATGGAAAAAATTATTGCTTAATAGGATATAGCTCTAGCGATGGAGAGAACTGGACATATTCATATAAGGACGAATACTTAAGTGATAAATATGATGATTATGTATATTATCGTAGCTATTATTGGGATAGCGAATCTAGCTCTTGGGTAGAAACTATAGAATAATTAATAAGCCTGCAAGGATAAACTTGCAGGTTTTTTTCTTAAATATTTATTAAATATTATTATTCGTCTTGACAACATATATTTAACAGGTTTATAATAAAACCGACCGACTGGTCGAGGAGGCAATTATATGAGAACTTTATGTAAGTACTGTGTTAAAAAGCCTGTAACAGTCTTGATGGCTGTTTTGATCGTTGTTGTATTTGGTATTTTCTCACTTACAAGAATGAGTTTGGCTTTATTTCCAAATTTAAATTTGCCATATGCTGTAGTAGTTACAACATATGTTGGCGCAAACCCAGAACAAGTTGAAAAAGAGGTAACCATTCCTATTGAACAACAGCTTGTCACATTAACAAATTATCATGCATTAGAATCAACATCTAATGAACACTATTCAATGATTATGATTGAATTTGAAGATAATACAAATATGGATAATGCATTCTTAGAAATGAGAGAATCACTAGATGCTATTAGTTTTGTAAAAGGCGTTGATAAGCCAAAAATCATGCGTATTACAGCTGATATGATGCCTATTGTATCTGTTTCAGTTGCTAAAACATATGGTGAAGGCGTAACTGATGAAGAAGCTCTAATTAAAACCACTCAATGGGTTAAAAATGAACTTGAAGGTGAGTTAGTTAAAATTGATGGTGTAGCTCAAATTAGTTATACAGGTACAGCTGATGTAGTACTTAATTTAAATATAGATGATAATTTACTAGCTTCTAAAGCTCCTGGTCTTACAAAGGATAAGATCTTACAAATTATTGAGGATACTAATGAAGCTGATGGTTTAATTGGTGTTACAGTTGATACAGATGGAATAAAAATGCTATATATTGGTAACCCTACAAAGACTATTGAAGAATTATCTAAATTACCTATTTATTATAATGGAAGTGATTTAGTTAGAATATCTGATGTATTAGCAAGTCCTATTACATTTAAGAATAATGATACTACTTCATATAACAAGATGAATGGTAAAGCAGGTATAACTATTAGTTTCCAACAAGATTCAAGTGCTGAATTAACTGAAGTAGTAAAGAATATTAAGAATAAATTTAAAGAACTTACAAAAGAAGACGAATCATTACAAGTAATCTATATTCTAGACCAAGGTGAGTATGTTGAAACATCAATTGGTACAGTTATAGATAATCTAATTCAAGGTGCATTACTTGCTATAATCATTCTATTGATATTCTTAGTAAGTATTAAACCTACATTAATAGTTGCTGTATCTATTCCAACATCTATTATTGCAACATTTGCTGCTATGTATTTTGCTGGTATTAACTTAAATATTGTATCTATGGGTGGTTTAGCTCTAGGTATTGGTATGTTAGTTGATAACTCGGTAGTAGTTATTGAAAATATATTTAGAATGATTAAAAACGGAAAGAGCAAGAAAGAAGCAGCAATTATGGGTGCTGCTGAAGTAGCTGGAGCTATTACAGCTTCAACACTTACAACTCTAGCTGTATTTATCCCAATTATGTTCTTAAAAGGTTTAGCTGGTTCAATTTTCAAAGAAATGGCTTTAACAGTATGTTTCTCACTAGGATGTAGTTTAATAATTGCCTTAACTGTAGTTCCAAGTGCTGCCGCTAAATTCTTAAGAGATAAAGATGATGAAGTTAAGGAAACAAAATTACAAAAACTTGATGCTAAGATTAATGGAAACAAGAAAGTTGGTTATACTGTTACTGGTTTAGTAATTGCTTTAATTGCTATATCAGCTGCTCTAATTTCTATATTAGCTATTAAGTTAAGTATATTCTATGGTATATTAATTGGTTTAGTAATTGCTTCATTTATGGTAGTTGCTCTAATCAGTAGTAGAGGAAAAATAGAAAATAAAGAAGGTAAAATCACAAAAGCTTATGAAAAGACTATTAGATGGTCAATTAATCATAAGACAATCGTATTATTATCTTCAGTTGCATTATTAATTGTATCTGTCTTCCTAGCATTAACAAAAGGTTTTGCCTTAATACCTGCTACAGATGAAGGATCAATTAGTGGTAGTGTAGTAATTGTAAGTGATATGCCAAGTAGTTATGTATATTCTGTTGCTGATGATTGTACAAAAGCAATCCTAGATTCAAGTGAGGATGTTGAAATTATCCAAACTAGAGTTGGTAGTACTTCATTAATGTCTACAATTTTAGGACAATCAGGTAGTGGAACAACTATTAACTTCACTATTGCTTTAAAAGATGATAGAGCAAAATCAACAAGAGAAAACAGAAAGATAGTAGAAAAAGCTATTAGAGAATGTGTTGATATGGACTTTGTTGAAGAAAATGGCATCCAATTTAGTGAAGCAAGTTCTATGGGATCTACGCTTGGAACAAGTGGAACTATGATTTATGTTGAAGGTAGCAACCTATACGAACTTGAAGCTGTAGCTAATGATTTAGTTGATGTATTAAAGACTGTTGAAGGCGTTGAAAAACCAAATAACGGTGTTACTCAAGGTAGTGATACAGTTAAAATTACTGTAAATAAAGACGAAGCTATTAAACTTGGCTTATTCTCAATGGATTATTCTAATTCTGTTAACTTATTATATAAAGGATTAGGATATGATATTAATACAGCTGGTCAAGATGTATTAAAGGTTAATGTTGATGGTGTTATGTATGAACTTGCTTCTACATCAACTCAATCAATTGAAAACTTCAAAATGCCTAAAGAATTATTCTTAGGTTCAATTGCCGTATTTAATAACAATTTATATCAATTACTTGATGTTTATAGTGGAACTGTATATATGATGAACCCTAAACTAGCTGCTATACTTGCTCCTCAAGAATACATCCAAGCATTAGTTGCTATGGGTATGAGCGTAGAAGAAGCTACTGCAGCTACTGAAGCTACTGCAACAGCTATTATGACTGGTGCTGAAAAGCTTGTTATTATAAATCCTAACTTATATTATAATGCTGATCAAAATAAACTTTATGAAGATGATTTATCTGATACAGCTCAATATACAGTAGATGCTGATGGTAATGTTTATGATATTGAGAGTAATTTAATTGGTAAAACAGTATCATCTGAAATCAAAGCATATATCTTAGATGCTGTAACAAATACAACAACTATTGAATATCAAACAGGATTTACAACAATTTCTCGTAATGGTAAAAATAGATATTTACTTGTTACAGGTCAACTTAAAGATGGTTATAATGCAACTAAGGTTGGATCTAAGGTAACAAGTGCTGTTAATGATTATTTAAAGAGTGATGCATTTAAGCCTTATGAAAATACAGTTAAAGTATATGAACAAGGTGAAAATGAACAAATTATGGATGTTGTTAGACAATTAGTGGTTTGTGGTATCGTAGCTATCCTACTTGTTTATATGATTATGTGTATTCAATTCCAATCATTAAAGTATCCGTTAATTATCATGGGAACAATTCCTCTAGCATTTACAGGTGGATTCTTACTATTATTCATTTGTCAAATGGAATTATCAATGGTTGCTTTAATCGGTCTAGTAGTATTAGTCGGTGTTGTTGTTAATAATGGTATCGTTATAGTTGACTACATGAATCAACTAGTGGAAGAAGGAATGCCTATTAAAGAAGCAGCTGTTACTGCTGGTAAGACAAGACTAAGACCAATCTTCATGACAGCATTAACAACAATATTCGCCTTACTAACAATGGCTTTAGGTATCGGTGAAAGTGCTGAAATCATGCAACCACTTGCTGTAGCAGCAATCGGTGGTTTAACATATGCAACAGTATTAACATTACTTGTTGTCCCATCATTATATGTTATGATGAGTAGAAGAAAGATTAAAAAAGAAGAAGCAAATAATACTAATTCTTTAGAAGAAAGTGAAAACAATGGAGAAATCGCAAGTAACGAAGAATAAGATACTTGATTGCACAATCGAAATGCTTAAAAGTGGCGACATGGATACATTATCTATGAGTAAAATCGCCACAAAAGCAGAGATTGGCAAATCAACTATTTATGAATATTTTTCTAGTAAAGAAGAATTAGTTAAAAGTGCTTTAAAAAGAGAGATAGATATTTCGCTTGAAGATTTCTTATCTGTAAAAATGGGTAAAACTTTATATGAGTCATATTATGCTCATATGAAAAAAGGATTAGAAATAGCACAAGATGTTATTCAACTAGTAGGATTTCCTAGTACAAATAATATAAGCTTTATGAATAAAGAGGAAATCGATGAAATGGTATCTGGTGCACTATTACCTGTATTTGAAAGATTGACTGAAATATATTTCCAAGGCGTTAATGAAGGTACTATCACTCCAAAACGTGATTTCTCAGACAAATTATATGTTTTGGCAGCGTTCTTTAAAGGGATGCTTCTTGAAAAATATAAACACAATATTCCTGATGAAGAATTCTTAAGTGATTTATATGAAAATGTATTAATATTAGTTAACAATTAAAAGCTGATAATTCAGCTTTTTTTGTTTAAAACATTATTTTTAGCTTATGAAAAGGCTTTAATATTGTAAAAGTAAGATTATAATTATACAATTATAATGTAGATGAGTGGTAAGGAGGAATCTGTGATGTTTTACGAAGGATTAGAACCACAAGGTGCATTAAGCTTTTTATTCACAATTGCAATAATTCTTTTATCAACTAAGACATTAGGATTATTGATGAGAAAAATTGGATTACCACAAGTTTTAGGTTATATTCTTGCCGGTGTTTTGATTGGGCCTGCTATTTGGGGACTATTTATTGCCGAAGAAGATTTAGCTGGATTATTATTCCCACTCCATGAGAGCGCAGAGTTAAAAGCCTTCGCAGAAGTTGGCGTAATACTGGTATTGTTTATGGCTGGACTTGAGACGGATTTAGGAGAGTTAAAGCGAAGTGGGTTAACTTCTCTATTAATTGCCCTAGGTGGTGTATTACTACCGCTTGGTCTTGGAATATTAGCTGGTGGAATGTTCTTGGGCTTTGAAGACTTTATAGCATGTGTTTTCATAGGAACAATTATGACAGCTACATCGGTTGGTATTACCGTAGAAACCCTAAGAGAAATGGGAAAATTAAAAGGAAAAGTTGGAACAACAATCCTTTCTGCTGCTATTATTGATGATGTTTTAGGTATTATTGTTTTATCAGTAGTGTTAAGTGTATCAGGTAAAACTGGAGAAAGTTCGCCTGTTCTACGCGTAATCAACTCTAATGGTAATGTTGCTATATCAATTTTATGGATGTTATTATTCTTTGTTTTAGCTATTGTTTTTGGTATTGTTCTATCTAAGGTGTTTACACATCTAGAAAAGAAGCATCCAAAAACAAGAAGACAATTATTATATTCACTAGTAGTATGCTTTGGATATGCCTTTGTGTCTGAATATGTATTTGGTGTTGCTGATATCACTGGTGCATACATCGCTGGTGTTATTTTATCAACAAACCACAAGAGTGCCGCATATGTAGATAAGCGTGTTAATACAAACACATATATGATATTTGGCCCAATATTCTTTGCCAATATAGGTATAGGAATGGCTTTTGATCAAATGAGCATTAAAATGTTCTTATTCGGTTTGGTATTCGTCTTATTTGCTATTTTAGGAAAAATTATTGGGTGTGGAGCTATCGCAAAAGCAACTAAATTCAGTCTCAAGGACTCACTCAAGATTGGTGTTGGTATGATCGCAAGAGGTGAGGTTGCTCTTGTTGTAACTCAAAAAGGAGTAGACGCTGGAATCATTGAAGGAAAGTATATGACTGTTGTTGTAATGCTCGTTTTGGTAAGTTCCATCCTTGCTCCAATACTATTAAAACTATTGTTTAAAAATGACCCAAAAGATGACGGTAATAATCAAAATGAAACAAATAATAATATAGTAGTTGAGAATAATGATAGTGGTGCTCAACCTGCTGAAATTGTTCAAAATGTTAGTTCTAATGAGGCCCCTCAGGCAGGTTAGAATAAGAAGGAAAAATAAAATTTTATATTGAAAATATAGGCGTGAACAAATAGAAACTTTTAGCTAAAAAAAAGGGCGCAAAAAAATAAAAATAGATATTTACAATTAAAATTGTGTATGCTATAATATAAGCGTTGTCTAGTGGATTGAAGAAATGTGCCCATAGCTCAACTGGATAGAGCGTTTGACTACGGATCAAAAGGCTGAGGGTTCGATTCCTTTTGGGCACGCCATACATCGGGAAATAGCTCAGCTTGGTAGAGCGCTTGGTTTGGGACCAAGATGTCGCAGGTTCGAATCCTGTTTTCCCGACCATTTTATTATATGGCCCTATAGCCAAGTGGTAAGGCAAGGCACTGCAACTGCCTGATCATT
>JAEEGL013503175.1_pt1 | contig 49750 bp, 59 predicted proteins | sample 9134231 | NCBI WGS metagenome assembly JAEEGL01 (sample SAMN16246548, study PRJNA631951) | gut metagenome | biome: gut microbiome; feature: rumen; material: fiber-attached | host: Bos | place: Iran: Karaj | collected 2018-10 | reverse complement strand
ATTCATAATCCATTGTTATACCTCCTTTTCATATAAATATTATATCACAAAAAATTTTTTTTGTCAAATAAAAAAGAGCAAGTAAAAACTTGCTCTTTTAATTAATAGGAGGATTAGGGTTTTCTATACCATCTATAAAACCTCCACATCCTGGACAATATTTCATAGGATGTCCTACGATAATAAAAGAAATATTTGAAAGAGGATATCTACAATCACTACAAACAGAACTATCTACAAATCAATCTTGCGGATTTTTACTCTCTTGAAACAAAGTGTCACAACACCAATCATAAACTTCTTTAATCTTTTTCATTTTTATTATTCTTCTCCATATCTTTTCCACTCTGTTTCAATAGTGTTATCATCATTAATTTTAATAATTTTATATACTTGATGAGATTTTTGATTACGATAAGATTTACTAAACCACATACCTCCACGTTTAAAACCATTTATCATCAATAAAGTTCCTCGTTGAAACCAACTTTTTTCCATTACTTGTTTTGTACCATCAATTCTAGGTTCAGAAATTTGTCTATTTAATCTAGCATAATAATCTCTAGACATTTTTACAGTAACGACACCTGAATCTACAGTTAATAAACTAATACAAGATTTAGTATCATCTTTTGCGATTACTGTTCCAACAATTCTATGAGTTTTAAAAATTGTAAAAGAATTATTTCCTCTTTTAAAAATTCTATCAACAACTGGAGAATCTGGCATATCTTTATACTCAACAATGTTATAATTATTTTTATCAATATTTTTTAAAGGATGTTCATGATAATAAAAACCTAAACTATCCATTTCCCAAGAGGAAAGAGTTCCTGTAGCATATTTATCCCACATTTCTTGAAAAAGTGTCTGATTTAATTGATCTAATAATTCTTGTTGATGTTCTTTAAAATAATTACGAGCTTTATCCATTCCTTTTGTATAAAGTTTTTGCCAAATTTTTTGTGGAATTCCTATTGTATCCCCGCAAGGCTCTAACAAGTCTATATCAAAAAATTGACTATAAAAATCATAATAATTATCTTGAACAATATAATAATCTGTAATTTTACAATTTTTTCTTAAAGCTTTATTAAAAATAAATAATCTTTTTTCCCAATTTAATGATTCAGGAATTAAATCTCTTTCCATTAAACCATTAAAATTTTGTAAAGTAATTCTTTTTTTAGGTTCACATTGAGTCCAAATATATTCTTCCATTACTTTCTCTCTTGGGCTAAATTGATCAAAAGCTCCAGATTTTATTAAAGAAATCATTACTCGTTTATTGGCTTTAACCTTTTCTTGGAAATTTGTTAGACTAGAATAAGGACGATTATTTATAATTTCTTCAATAGTATCTCCATTTACATTAGCAAGAGCTTTCATACTAAATAAGATGCTATTATTTTCTAAATCTGGTTCAAACATATATTCAGACTTATTAATATCTATTAATGATAAAGAAATTCCTCTATGAATAATATTTCCTACTGCTTTAGCAAGTTTATTATAATTACTACTTGATTCTTCATCTAAACCAGCATCTACTCGTAGACAAGCTGTGTTCCAAAAAATACTTGGAAAATAAGTAGCTAAATAAACAGTTTGAAGTCCAATATAAGAATAAGAAAGAGAGTGCGGCATTGAAAAACTATATCCTAGCTGGATGTTAACAATTACATCCCAAACATACCGTCCTAAATTTGTAGAACATGCTGTTCTTAGAATTTTTTCTTTCATTTCAGGAATCCTATTCATTTGTTTCTTTGCACAAACTTTTCTAAGATCGTTAGATTCATCCAAAGAAAAATTACAAATATCAGGATCCATTACAATCATCATCATATCTTCTTGTTGCGCTGGAGTACCATAAGATGATAAACAATATTTTTCTAAGATTTTTTGTTCATTTTTAGTTAATCCATATCTATCCATTTCTTGATACCATTGAGATATATCAGCTTTTAATCTTTTATATCTATCACTTGGAGTTTCGCCACCTTTTTCTTGTGCCATTAATCGCATAACACTATTGCAAGTTGCCATTTCTTGCGGTGTTCGTGGCTTTAAAGTTTTCACTGTTTGGGATCCTACCATAGAATCGAATTGAAAACATTTTAAAACTTTTCCTTCTTGTAAAGCATCCCATAATTTAGGATCATCTATAGGTAAAACACTTGGATGTAAATATTTATCATAGGCTTCTCTTAACGTTAAATTAGAGTCAATTTGATTATATTTTTGTAAAAGTTGAATGCATTGGACAATAACATCTTGAATTTCTGTTACTAAGAAATCTAATTTTACGTCTCCGCAATATTCTGCATCATGAAGTGAATATTGAGTTACAATCGCTCCAGAGGTTGCTTTCATAAAACAGGCAGTTTCATATGGATCGTCTCCATAAAAATTAACTCCTGAAGCATGAATACCTCTATGATTTATTAATCCTTCAATTCCAATAATAATATCTAAAAGACCTGGATATTTATTAACTTCTGAGATAAATAGTTTAACAGGTTTACGACCTTTTTCTTCATTTCCATAAACTAAGTCATGAATTGGCCAAACAAAACCCCTTTCAGAAGGAGCAAGACTTGTCATATATTGAGCGGTATCAACATCAATTCCGTCAGGATAATCTAGACTTCTATATCCCCTACATGCTGTTTGTATTGCTGATCGTGTAGTTTCTGTTCCATATGTACAAACTTGAATGCAACCTAACTCTCCACGTTCTTCTCTAATATCTTTAAAAATAATTTCTCTTTTTGAAGGACAAATATCTATATCAATATCTGGAAGAGAATCTACTCGGGCAGTATTAAGATATCTCCACCAAGGAATATTGTTTTGAATAGGATCTAACTGTGTAAGTCCTAATAGAAAATGATTAAGTCCTCCAGCTGCGGATCCTCTAGCTACTCCAACAGTGGATCCTAATTCCCAAAATCTATTAATATAATGTTGAAGTAAAACAGGATAAGCAAAAATAGAAGTACCAAGCTTTTCTCCAACATATTTTTTAGTAACAGCTTCTTCTTCTAATCTTGAAAGATAAATGTCATTCCAAAGATTTTTTTCTACTAAAGCATTAATACAGTAGTTAATCCAATATCTTTCTTGAACATTTTTAGAATGCATTAAATAATCTAAAGTTGGATATTTCTCTATATCAAAAAAATGCCAATTTTCTTCTGCAATGGGATATATAGGAACATCAACTAAAGGAATTTGTTGTTTATGATATAAAGTAAATTCTTCAATTTTATCATAAATTTCTAATGTATTTGCTTCTAATTCTTTATAATCTAAACCTGTTCCTTCAAGATTTTCAATTACTTCTTCTGTAGTTTGAAGATATGCGGCACTATAAAACTCATCTACTTCACGCTCTCCTTGTTTAGAATTAAGATATGCTTTATGTACATATCTATCTTCTTTTTTAAGATAATGAGCATCTGTTGTCACAATTATTTTAAGATTGAAATAATTTGCAATAGCCCGCATACGTTTATTTACAATCATTTGTTCTTTGCTCTTGGAAGGTTGAACTTCAAGATAAAAATCTTCTTCAAATAGGTTTTTACAAAAGGTTAACAGTTCTACAATCGTATCGTATGCTTCTCTTTTACCTTCTAAATTTCCAACTTTTTCTGCTTTATCCATTTCAAGAATCATCTGATCGGTTTGTGACCCTAAGCAAGCTGAGCTTCCGATCAAATGTCCTTTACCATATTTTTTAATAATATCTGCAAGTTCAGATTTAAGAGTTGGAACTCTTTCCATACCTCTATCAAAATATGAATTTATCCAAGCTTGAGAAGATAATTCTCGAAGCATTTTATGACCTATCGCATCTTTAGCTATTAAAATAAAGTGCCAATATTTTTGATTTTTATCACGTGTATCAGTAAGATAAATTTCGTTTCCAAGACCAATCTTAAAGGATGGATTTTTTTCTTTAGCATATCCTCTAAGTTTATCAAATTGGATAGCACTTCCTAAAGATTCATGATCTGTAATACATATGCCAGCTAATCCTATATTGATAGCTCTATCTACGAGATCTTTGGGCTTATTTATACTATCCAGTAAACGGATATTTGAATACATGCTATGTGAATGACACTCAAACCTGCCCATTAAACCTCCTTTAATAAAATATATTTTTACTTATTTAATATATTATATCATAAAAAATAAAGGTTGTCAAGCCTTATACTTAGCAATCTTAAAATTAAAGATTTTTTAACATATAATATTTTCCTTCAAGAGGAATCCAAAAATCATTAATATCTAAATCTTTACAGTTATTTACTAAAATTTTTATGTTCTCTATAGCTTCTTTATCAAAATCAAAAATTTCTATTGTATATCCATATTGAATAGAGAAAATACCGGCAATTAATATTTTATCTAATACCATATAATACCAATTTCCTGGATATAAGATACTCTTTTTTGCATTATTAAAATAATCATAATCTTTTCCATAGACTAAAGAACAAAAAATATCATCATTCATAAAAAAGTCTTTGTCTGAGATAGTCTCTAATAAACTTTCTATAGCTATAGCTTTACTATATTCTTTTTCAGAAAAAGGAATTTTTTGATAATTATAATCTTCCTCTTCATAAATAACTCCTCCAAAATGTTCATGATATTTTATTGTATCATTTGCTTTATGTATAGTATATTCATTAGTAGTTTCAAATTTTTTCTTTCTTTTATTCCATATTTTTGTTGAAAAAATTTCATATAAATCAATATCAATATATTCATCAACACTTTTTATTATATATTTTTCACTCATTAAAATACCCATTCTTGTTTTGTCTCGTAACTATCGCACATAATTTGTGCTGTTACTCTTCCGCACCATTCATTTTTATTAGCCGTTCCAACGATGGTGATTGTAGTATTAGGTTCAATTAATTTTATATACTCTTCTTCTGAACTACGAAATTTCATAATATCAACTCCACAATCTAAATGTATCTTAATTGTAGGATTTTTATCTCTACTTAATAATTGAACATTATCTATTCCTATTGGAATATCTTTTAGACAAAAAGATGGCTCTTGAAGATCTTGACCCCACCATTCTTTTTTAGAAGCTACGTCTAAAATTATTTGAGGATCAATTTGATTTTGATTTCAAATAAAATCTACAATATAAGTAGGTTCACTGGATGCTTTGTCAAAATTTTTATTAAACCAATTTTGAAATTCATCAATTTTGGACGAACTAATATTACAACCAAATGCGCTATTATGCCCTTGCGCAAGTTCTGTTAAACCACTATTTTCACAAACTTGTCTTAAATCTTCAATTTCAGATAATCCATAATTTCTTGCAGAACCTCTATATACTGGCTCTTCATCATCCTTAGTTTTAGAATAAATTAAAACCATTACTGGTCGTTGATATTTAGCCATTAATTTATTTGCTACTAACCCCGCAAGATTTTTTTCAACTTCTCCAGGCTGACATTTAAAAATTAAAATACTGTTTTTTAACATATCTTCTTTTTTAATTTTTTTCTCTAAAAGTTCCATTGTATAATCTTGAAGACGTGTCTGTCTAGCTTTTACATTTCCAATTACCCTAATTGCTTCTTCTATAAGATTAACTTTTTCTCCTTTATGTCCTCTTTTATTAGATTGAATTTTGTCAAAAGCATACATTTGAAGCATTGATTTAAAAATTAAATTTTTTTCTTCCATTGTCCCTGATCTAACACAAGCATTAATATAAGGAGTTACATAAAAAGCCATTGACATATAGTTTATTCCACCCATTTTATCTATGCTAAATTTATTTTTTTCACACATATAATACATAAATGGATTTTTAATATTTTCTAACCCTATTTTAATAATAGCTCTATTTTCTATAGATGTATAAGATTCCATATCGCTAAGTATGCCCAACGCAGCAAGATCAATCAAATCTTTAGCAAAATTTAAATCACAATATTCATCATATGCTCTACAAATTTGCCAAGTAACTCCAGCACCAGATAAATCTTTATTAGGATAATTACAGATTTGATTATTAATTACAATAACATTTTCATCTTCATATATTTCATTCGTATGATGATGGTCCATTACTAAAACTTTAATATTTTTTTCAGAAAGTTTTTTAAGTTCATTTATATCATTAGATGAAGAGTCTGGTGCTATAACTAATTGTACATTATCTTCAATTTGTTCATATACATCTTGAAGACCATGTTGTTTTCCAGTATGAAGAATATATTGTAATTTTTCTTTACATTTTGTTACTGACAAATTTCAACTGTATAATTTATATAAATAATTTAAAATTATTGCACTAGAAGTAAAACCATCAGCATCACTATCTACAATTACACAAATATTTCATTTATAAAATACAGCTTTTCTCAACAATTCTGTAGCTTCATATACTTTATCTTTTCCAAAAGAAAAAGGTGAATTAATTTGATTTCAATTTGCTTCTTTTCATATTTCTACTTTTTCAATTCCTCTTGCTCTTAAGATATCTTCTACACTATGAATTTGAATATTTTTATTAAATGTTTTAATTTTCATTTGACTCCTTATAATCTTCTATGCTAACAAATTCAGGTCTATAGAATTTACAAAAGCATCCTTTTCTACCCCAACTAAACATCCATGCAGTATCAAAAATTTTTCCAGTATATAAACACTTATATTTATAAGTTGGGCCATCCATTAAATAAGTTGTTTTTTTTATCATTTTTAAAAAACGACATGTTTTGCATCTTTTCTTTTTTATTCTTTTATTATTAATAAAACAAACTAAATCGTCTATATCTTTATCTGTCATTAGTAACCTTCCTTTAATTTATACTAGTCACAAAGACAACCTCTATTTTTTCAAGTATTTATCTTTTAATTTATATTCATATATATCAATTTTAGCATGATACAAATTTATAATATTAAAATATTTATATCTAGGATGAGCTCATCTTTTTGATTTTTATAATCAATAATAGCTTTAATTTCTGAAGGGCTAAAATTATTACTTACTTTTTTTTATATGTATTTATAATATTTACATAAACAACCTCTTCAATTATAATTGAAAAATCTTATTGTTTTATCTTTAAGTTCACATTTATGTAAAGAAATATAGTTTAAATGAGTTGGAGTATGGATTTTATGACAATAAGCACAATACCTACATCTGGGATGTTGTTTTCGATATAAAGATAAGCTAATAGGATAAAACTCATAAAAATCTTTTCTAACGCTTCAAATAGAAAACGCTATTGCACCAACTATTGTTATAGTATATGCAATAAGAATAATTCAAGCATAAACATTATTTATCATTATAAAATCACCCTATTTCTTCAAAGATACATAAAAATATCTTTACCTGCATCTGTTGGAGAATATTTATAACCTAATAAATTATCTTTATCATATAAAAAACTAATATTTGCATACGTAGAATATTTTTTATAAAGTTTCTCTAATTTATCTATTATTTTTTGAGAATCTTCATCTCCATTCTCATGAAAGTCTCTATCTAAACCTATACAAATTTCTTTAGCGCCAGCATCAATTAATAATTGAAATTGATATTTTGAAAGACTATTACCAGACATTGCAACAGCAATTGTCCCATCTACACCTAAATAATTCATAGCTTGAAGAGTAGCTTTTTCACTTTCAAGAACGATAGCTGTTTCAGCTTTTTTAATATTTTCTTTTGCGATATTTAAACCATAAAGATTAAAAGATAAAGGATGATTACATAATTTTCCAGCTATTCTTGCAGGCTTATACTTTCCATATTTTTCTGCTATCTCTTGTGTTAATATTCTTTGACGAATACCTATTAATCTATTATTTTCATCTTTGTGAGGAATTAAAATACTTCCATTAACAGGGTCATATTTTATACCAACAAAATTAATTATTTCTTCTGGAATAAACTCTTTTATTCAAGGTTCTATAGGAAAAGAAGGATAATATTTAATATAATTTGGAATTTCAGGTAATATCACTTTTTCTTTTTTTACATTTATATCTTTTAATTTATTATATTTATTAAATATTTTTCAATCAGCAGAAGTTTCTGTTATATCTGTTTCCTCTAAAAAACTTTGAAGATTAAAAAAATTAACTACAAAATATATAGCTTTATTCAAATCTTCTATTCCTTCCATTTTTTGTACTAATTCAAATATATCAAAACTTCCGCAATCTCCACTAAAACATTTAAATAAAGAAGTGTTTTGATAATAATATAATTTTTTACTACCTTCTCCTATCCCATTATGACAAATTGTGCGGGAAATAATATAATCTCCAAATATTTGCGGTTCTGCACTATAATAATCTAATAAATTATAAATATCTTCTAAATCTATTTGTTCTTTTACTTCTTGTTTTGAATATGACATTATCCCTCCTTTCTAAAATATTGTATTAATTTCTAATTCTTCTATTGGAATTAACTCATAATTTCAGTTTGTTAAAAATAAACCATCAAAACGAGAAGTTGCTTTATTTGCATACATTCAAAGATAACAATTAGAATACTTTCCTCGCCTATTCTTATAAATAGATAATTTTACATTTGGAGTTTTTACTCCAGCATCTACCAAAATATTTTCTAATTTATCTAAATCGTTTTTATTTACATTTAACATAATCATTCCAATATCTAATTTATCACTTAAACTTTTTGCACCTCTAAGTAAATTTTGATCTGGAATATCATCAGTTTTTCAACTACCATTAAGTTGACTGGCTGTCATAATATATACATTAAAAACAGTTGCAATTTCTTTTAATTTTACAGATAAAAGAAATAAAATTAAATCTTCTCTTAGTTTCATTCCTCCAGATGCTCGTGCTATATCTGAAATAATTTTCATTGAACTATGTAAATAATCATAATATAAATATCTAACTTTTCTTGTTCTAATATTTCTTTTAATTAAATTTTCTATATCTTTTATTCCAAAATCTGGAACGACATATATATAAGCAGGAGCTTCTTTAAAAATATTAATTGCTTCAATCACTCTTTCTCTTTCATCAAAATTTAACTGTCCTGACAAAATTTTATCTTCATCCACATCAGCAATAAAAGCAATTGCTATCGTTTGTAACTCATCTATTTCCAACTCTGTACTAATAAACATACTAGGAATAGCAGGACTAATATCTTTTCAAACTCCATCTTTTCAAATTTTGTCACAAGCAGTATAACAAAAATCCGCCATCATAGCACGAGTTTTTCCTGTACCTTGAGCAGCACTCCGCATATAAAACTTTCCTAATCGCTGTCCTTTTGTAATAGCATTTATTAAGTCTCCGTACATTGGATATCCAACAGCTGGAGTTCTTTCTAATGATTGAATTAAATCAAACATACCTTCTCCTAAAAGAACTCCATCTTCAATACTATTATCTACATAAGTAGAACGTATGTTTAAAATTCTATTTTCAAGTTTATCTGCAACTTCTTCTAAAGACAAATTGTCAAAATATTCTAATTGTTTTTGTTTTTTATTTAAATCTGTAATATTATCCATATCCAAGAGCCAAGACACATCTAATCCTACTTTTATATAACCTCTTAATAAAGTCATCTTTTTTACTCTATTATAATAATAATCAAAATTATTTAAATCCGCAGCTTCTACAACTTCTGTCAACCATTTAGGACCATTTCCTTGTTTAAAAATAGCATAGCTTTGCGGTCGATCTTTTAGATATCCGTCAATAGTTTTAATATCTAATTTAGTAGCTCCCATAAGATAAAGATTATAAATTGCTCCAAAGATAACTTTATGAAATTCAGAAGTAAAATCGTCTTCATTAAAAAAATAAGCTCCATCATCATCTAATAAAGAAGGATCTAACATCGCGCAACCAATAATTTGTATACAAGATTCAGAATCTACATATTTATTTGCATTCATTTTCCCTCCTTTATTTTAAAATAAAAAAGTTTAGACCTCTTGGTTTTTTAATAGGTGGAACTTCAAAAATAATTTTTTTACTTTCTTTATTTACATAATCTTTAATATGTTTACCTTTATTAATTTTTTTCTTCATTTCTTCTGCTGCTTTATATTTTTGATACTTTGGTAAAACATATGGAACAATACCAAAACCACCTTGAGATTTTTCTGGAAAAACTGGTTCTAAAGTTTGAACACAATACCAGTAATAAGCAACATCATATATTTCTTTTAAAGTCATTCCATTTGTTACAAAATCTTTAATATTCTTATTTACCCTTTGTTCTATATAATATTCTTTTAACACTCTTTTAGCTAAATTATGTATATTATTAAAATTTTTTGCACATTCTTTATGCGCATATCTTCTATATTGCGGGGAGACGTATTCTTCATTTTCTCGATAAAACATTTTCCCGCAATAAATACATTTTACAGGATTTTGCTTTGCCAATTGAATCTCTTCTTTCTTTTGTTAATTATTTTCTATATAATAATACCATATTTTTTTTGTTTTGTCAAAATAAAAAAATAAGCTAACCTAAAATAGAATAGGTTAGCTTATTAAGCATTAAAGATGTGAAAACATACTAAGTTTTTGAACATTTTCTTCTGAATAGTTGTCTTTTAGTTTATTGCATCCTAAATTAGAAAATATATCAACAATTTCTTCTTTTATATAGTTATCTAAAGATACTTTACATAGTCATCTACCAAAGCTATCAGTTTTTGGTTCTTGAATTTCTTCTTTAGATTTCAAAATAATTTTATGATTTAAAAAATTTCTTTCTGCATATTCTTTACAAATACGTCCTAAATCTTTTTCTTTTCCTCTACATTCAGGAGTATCTAAATCTAAAACTCTTATTCTTTCATGAATATGAATATGAAAACCTAAATCAATATCTACATCGTAAGTATCTCCATCAACAACGTTGATAATTACTGCTTTATAGGTATACATATTAATACCTCGATTGTACTTTAAAATAAATTTCTACATCACCATCATCTTTATAGCCTTCTACTGTTGGAAAATCATCTGGATAAATAGATGCGCTTACGCAGAAAAAATTGTGTTGTTTACAAAATTCTTCTAACTCTTCTAAATTTTTACAATATTTAGCTTGTGCGAGCTCTCCGCTAATATTCATTTTATATGTCATCTTCAATCCTGTCTTTTTTATACTGATTAATACAATTATCTTGTGTAATTTTGTCTATTTCGTATTTTAAATAATATTGAGCTTTTTGTAAATCTTCTAATAAATTTTCTTTTCTACCTGCTCTAGACACATATTTTATTACATTTCCTAAATTAAAATTTAATTGTCAATCATTTATAACATCTACAGGTTCAAAACGGCGACCCTTACAATAATGAAAGGGTCGAGAAATGTTATTATAATCCATTACCAACAGCTTCTGTTAAATCGTCAACAATAAGAACTAATTGTTCTACTTGATCTCTATTCATATCATTAACTTTTTTACCTTTTCCAAGATGCCGTTCTACAATTTCTACAATTCTAGGTGCCCAAGTAGTTCCAAAAGAACTTCCTTTAACTTCTTGAATTTTAGTAACTAAAGTTTTAAAGGTATCCATTAATTCATCAAAATCAAGATCTGGTTCTGGCGTATGTGCAGTTGTAGGTTTAGATGTAATATAAGATTCATTACCTTCCTTAGCAAGAGCGTCAATAGCATCTCCAATAGCGTTTACAAGATTATTATAACTAAATTCAATCCAATCAGGCGTATATTTAAATCTTGAACCAGCAACAAATCTAGGAGTTCCCCGCATATAACCAATTGTTTTTGTGTTACCTTCTTCATCCTCCATTGGATGAGCATAAAGAATAATATCAGACATTCTATCTACAACAAGTCTAGGTTGATTAGCTAAAGTAGGTACAATTTGATTATATTCTTCTCCATTTTCATCTTTAAAAGTTTTATCTTGTGCGTGACTGATCATTACCAGTCCATATCCCATCTGAGGAATTTTTCTAAGTGTCTCATCAAATTCTTTTTTAGCAAGAGCATAGCCTTTCAATTTTGTTATCTCATAGGCTTTTTATCCTATGATTCTTATGGTTTCCCATAAGTTCAGCATATCTTTTTCTCTTAAACAAAAGAGACACAGTCTCGTGGAAAATTACTTCATAGATAATTGGATATATTTTTCTTTTTTTCTTTTCAAAAATAAAGAACTTTCAGTATCATAAAACCATTCAAAAATTTGTTTTGCTTTTTTTCCATATGCATATATTCTATATTTTGGTATATTGATTCCATTCATTACTGTAATATTACACAAAATGTTTAATTCTTTAAAAATAATTTGTTGCATATCTTGAATTATCTGCTGATTAGTTCCATCTATTTGAAAAGTTAAACTACTCCCTGTTTTTTTTACGCTTCCATCGCCATCAAAATAACCTCTAATATAATCTTTCCAATACTGATGATTTAAACTATCAAAAGGAAATAAAAATTCTTTATGATTATAAGTTTTATTTGAAGGCAAATGAAAAACTGTAACAAGACGTTCTTTTAATTTTTTATCTTCTATATAAATTTTAGCACTATCGTATCCTCGACTAGTTGTATATTTTTTAACAGGACGAGTTAAATTTATTGTTAAACGAATTGCTTCTAATATTTCCACATCTGATTGTTGTAATTCTATATATATTTGATTACTATTTCTTGCAATACATCCGTCACTAGCTATAAGTCCTAAGATATATCCTAAATCAGCACTCTGTTGATAAAAAAAATCTTCATTATAACTATATACTCTACAATGTTCACCTGGACGTCGTATATGAACATTATTAGTATTTAAAATTTTTCTTAAAGTCTTTTCACTAATATGAAAATGTTTACAAGTTATTTTAATAGGATGTGGAGTTAAATAAAAATTAATTACGTCTTTATCTTTATATTCAGGTAATTCTTTTTTCCTCATTATTTTTCTCTCCTTCTGAGCCAAATAATAATTATCTATGTTTCTTTTTCTATGCGTTGCGCGTGTTATATCTTTTAAATATAACTTCCGCTCTGATTTCCTTGCTAATTAAAAAATTAGTTTAGGATTCCAGCTTTTTACTGTGTTATCATAAAACATTTCTGTTTTAAGTGGCAAAGTTATTTACCATAAGCTAAATCTCCAATTGAAGACACTCCTTCTGAATTACAAATATATTTTTCACATAAGTCATATGCAATATCCCATTATGTTATCCTATAGGCTTTTTATCCTATAGTTCTTATACTTCATATTCGTATAAGTTCAGCATATCTTTTATTCTTCATCCGAAGAGTTAGAGTCTCGTGGAATATTTAAGATAGTTTCAAATTTTTCTTTTTTTCTGTTTAAATAAATGTTAGCATTTTGATGATAAAAAAGATTATAAATTTTTTGAATTTCTTTTTTATTAGTTGTAATTATTTTATATATAATAGTTCCAGAATCACAACGATAATGACTTGGAACATTTAATATAATATGATAATGTTCTATTAATTCTTTTCTAATCCAATCAATTGTTTTTTTTGAAGCTCCAATAATTTCAAAACTATTCTTTTGATATGATATTCCATTGCCATTAACAACTTGTGTACATGAAATACTTCCATCTCCATCAAAATAACCTCTAATATAATCAATTCTATATTTTGGTAATAATAGTGTTGGAGGTTTTAATTTAAAAGTCTTTTTAGGAATTATCCCATAAGAAGCTAAATCTTGTTTCCATTCATGCGACCAATTTCTCAATGTAGCAGTTTCATTACCATTATTTCTAATTTGTGTTTGTATTGGTCTTGTAACATGAGTGGCATTTTTGATATCTTCTAATAAACATTTATCTTTTGAAGACAATTCAATAGAAACACAATTTTCTTTTGAAGAAATATATCCGTCAGCTGCAATAAATCCTAAAACATAAGCCATTGTATTATTTTGTTTTTTAAAAAAATCATCATCACAAGGATATTTTCTTTGTTGTTGTTTTGCTTCTGTATATGTCCTTTTAGAAATACCATATTTTTTTAATATTTTTTCTACCATATATTGACTAACATTATATTTTTTACCAGCTGTTTGAAGTCCTTGCTTTAAAACAACGTAATTATAAATAACTTTTTCTTCAATATCTTTTGAAAAATTTTTTGTTCTTCCCATCGTGAGCCGAACCTCCTATTAAATTAATTCTATGCGTTGCGCGTGTTATCTCTTTTAAAAGATAACTTCCGCTCTGGTTTTCATCTCAGAATTCCAGTTTTTACTCTAATGTTGGGCATAATCACTTATGCCGCACGGCAGATATTAGCCACCGTATCTACTATAATATTTTTAAAAGTAGCATGGCCTTGTTCTGAATCTAATTGTCTGATAATTTGTTTAAATTCAGACCACCTATTAATAGGTTGAGCCATAATTCCTGGAATAGCAAGATATCCAGTTTCAAAAGCACACAAAAGAGCTTTATCAAAATGAGAAGCTGTAGTTGTTTTTCCGGTTTTCAGTATTGTTATCCTATAAGTTTTTTATCTTATAGTTCTTATAGTTTCCTATAAGCTCAGCATATCTTTTCATCCGTTCTGGATGTTGCGGGCTCTTGGGTATATTATATTCTTTAATTAATTGCTTCTAAATATTTATTGTATTTTCTTTTTAAACAAGGAGTTTCAATTGAATATATAGTTTTTAAAAAATCAATAGAAGGAACAGTAGACATTTCTAAACTATAAACATTTCTTTTTTCAGAATAATATAAATGAGTTTTTTGAGAAATTACTTGTTGTATTTCTTCTAAAATTTCTTTTGTGTAAGAAGTAAATTTAACTTTTCCACAAGAATAACTGCCGTCTCCATCAAAGAAACCTTTTATAAAAGATAACTTGTATTTATCTGGAATATTTTTCATTGTAATTCCAATATAAGTTTTATTTGGAACAATTGAATATTGAGCTAATTTAGTTTTTATATTACTAGAAGAAAAACGAAATTCAACAACTTCATATCTATTATTCGCTAAATAATAATGTAAAGGAGCTTCAGATTGTAAGCATTGTTTAAGATCTTTTAGTAATTGTTCATCATTTTTTTGTAAACCAATTTTAATTTCATTAGTATTTTTTCTTACAGTTCCATCGGCGGCAAGAAAACCTAACCAATAAACCTTTGTATCATCAAGTTCATCAAAATAATTATGATTAATTTTATATCCTCTACGTTGATTTTCTATAACTAATTGTTCACTCCTATTTCTTACATGAATATTGTTTTTTAATAATATCTTTTTTATTTTCTCTGGATATGTGTTAAATTTTCTAGCACAAGCAGCCATACTATTTCCTTGTTCATAAAAATCAATTATTTCTTGGTTGTTCATAAAGAGCAAACTCCAATCTTTTAAAGTTTCAATACCTATGCGTTGCGCGTGTTTTAATTTTTAAATTAAAACTTCCGCTCTGATTCCCTTATTTTTTAAAACTTAGGGTTCCAGATTTTTCCCGCAATGTTTATCCTATAATTCCTTATAAGAGGCCCAAATTATTTAGGCTGACCATATAAAAGTATGGTATATCCGCATAAATCACGACTTACTTCATGAGGTTTAATACTAAAAATATCAATACTCATAATATAGACTCCTTTCTTAATTGTTACAATACAAGTCTATATTTTAAAATCCAAAATCTGAAGCAGAACCAAATGTTCTTTTTGTAGTTTTCTTTTCTGAAAAAGCTGTTCCACCATTTTGTTTATCATCATAACGTTTTTGAGCAGCAGCTACTACACTCTCATGATTATTAAGACATTCAATAAGTTCATCTTCTGTAAGAATAGATTCATCTCCAAATTCACCTGGGTTAGCAGAAGCTCCAGTTACGACCCACTCACGTTGAGTAGAAGTAGTATAAGTAATTTGAGGCTTACCAAAAGCACTTTCTACTTCTTGCTCTTTACGAATTGTTGTAGAAACAATATTTCCCCAAACAGTTTGAAAAACAGGATTAGCAGTAGAAGCATCAAGATTTTCAAAATAACTCATTGCTTCAGGCATACGAACTACAAGAGTTAAAGGAATAGCTTCTTTTCTAAAAGAATTAAAAGTATAACCATTTAAAATACCATAGTCATCATCATCTTCAACTTCTTTTACAAAATAATTTACTACAACCATGTCAAATTTAAAACTATTACGTTGATTTTCATTAAAACCATTATTTGAAGGATGAGCAAAATTAACATCAATAGAAGGACGATCAACCATTTTACCGTCTTGACCAACAAAAGGATTAGAACCTGCCATACAAGCTACTCGAATCTTATAAGCACCATCTTTTCCTTGTTGCTCCCAAGTTTTATTTCCATCTTCAATATCTTTAAGAACTTGCCAATTAGGATTTTCTTTGCCACTTTTACTATATTTTTTAGTAATAAAATTAAAACGAACAGGAACTACGTTTGCTCCCTCTTCATCTGTTGCAATATTAACTGTTCCACTTACATAATCTGTATTAGGAACTTTTGATTCTGGACCAGTAGTACCATGAAAAAGTCCATTACCAGAAAAATTAAAAACATATCCTTGAATATTAATTTCATTTGTCATATTTTTTTTCATGTATCCCTCTTTCTCTTTTTTAATCTTTAAAATAAGTATACTTTATTTTTTTTATTTTGTCAAATATATTTTTTTAATCCCATTCATTCATTATTAGTTCTTTTCCAAGAGGAAGGGTTTCTATCCAATTAACAAAATCTGTATTCCATTCTTTCAATCTATGATTTTTTCTTTGATTATACATGTTTCTAAGATTTTGATAGTTTAAATGAACTGTGCGGATTTGCATGTAACATTCTGGCAAAAATGCTTTAGCGGCCGTAAAATATTTTTCTCTTTCTGTTTTAGTAAGTTTCTCATTATGATAAATATCAATAATAGTATTAATAGTATTAATATTACCTATCATTTCATCGTCAAGAAAATTATCTATTCCCCATTCAAAATCCAAATCTTCTTTAGAAATACCGTCTTTCATTAAACGATGCATTGTACTTTGACTATTTTTAGTTACTCCCACAGAATAAGTGTCACATTCAGACCACCAATATCTAGGAGCTCTTATATCTACTCATACCTCAATCATTCTAATAAATTTATAATGAGAAGTGTCATTTGTATTACAGAGTTTTTTCATTAAATTATAATCATTTTGACCTACAATAAATTTACCATTTTCATCAATAAAAGAATCCGCTTTTTCGTAAGATTTTAAAGGATGTCTCATACCATGTATTGCTGGTTTAAATCCAGAAACTTCTAAAGTTGTAAATTTTGCCATTAATTCTCCTTTATAAAAGAACGAGACACTTAAAAAGTGTCTCGTTTAATTTTAGAAATTTACTCTGCAAGATCAGCAGTTACATCAATACTAAGACCTTCAGCAGTGGCTTTAATATATTTTACTTTAGGATCATCCTCTGTCGGAATTCTTTCAACAAGACCTTTCTTTTGAAGACCTGTAATAGTTCCGGTTACAGAACGAGGAGAAAGTTGAATTGCCTCAGCAATGTCTTTATAGGTGAAATCTTCTCCATTATGATCTTGAAGGAAAGTAAGTACTGTTTGTGCATTTTCTGATAATTTTTTAGCCATAATTTGTTCCTTTCTTTTTAATTAATTTTCATTATCTATAAACCAACAAATATAAAATTTTTCAATAGGTCTTTTTTCATTAGAAATTCCTACAGAAATATTAGTATTTATAGCATTTATTCCAGCTGGAATGTAATAACTGTAATTGTCATATAAATAATTTTCTGGAATATGCTTTCTAAAATAAAAACCGCATCAATTTACAAAATAATATTTAATTGCTTGCATTTCTTGTGGAGAAAAATCACAAATATTAATTTCATAGTAATTTTTAAAAGGTTTTTTTTCTACTTGTTTAAAAATTCCTTTTTTAACTTTTTCAATTACTTTTTTATATTTTTTATATATTTTTTTAATAGCAATTTCTTCACTATCATAAATACATATTTCATTGTCTTGATTCTTTTTACTCATTGACACTCCTTTCTTTTTCTTTAAAGAAATTATAATAAACTTTTTTAAATTTGTCAAGTTTGTTTTTATTTATTTGAAAATATTTTCCCAAAGACATTCTTCAGGATTTTTATCTTCTCTAATAGATTCAAAAACGGGGTGTCTTAAAGTACTTTCTTTAGGGTCTACAGACATACAACTTACTTGAATTACTTTATTAATAAAATCTTCAGGAAAAAGTCCCATAAGACCTTTTATTTTATCAGTTAATCCAGACGCAACCTTTCCTACTTCAACAATTTTTCCATCTTTATAACACCCTAACACCATACTAACTTTCCAATTAAAATAATATGGTTTTGTAACTGGAATACATGTATTTGGATGTTCTAAAGAAAATTTATAATATTGTCCTTTAACTCGTTCAGAAGTTGGTTGTAATTCCCAATAAGGCCACGTTTCAATTTCTTTACCTGTATATTCTTTTGTAGGTGGTTCTAAATCAATACAAATTAAATCAATAGAATCTAAGTGTTGTTTCCATTTAAACATCTGACTAGAAGTTGATCGTTTTCCAGCTCTATAAGGGCAATCTTTCTTTTTAAAAACAATACCTTCTCCACCTTCTTTAAAAATTTTTTGAAGATGTTCTTCAAAATTATTATAAAAAGTTTCAGCTCTTTCTATATATGAGTTATTAAAAGACCATTCCAATTTCTCACTAAAAAGATATTTCTCAAGTCTGTCTATAGTAGGTTTATTTTGTAAATCTTCTCCTTCAAAACGAATAATATCAAAGACATAATATTTAACAGGACCTAAATAATTAGAATCTTTTTTATTAAATTGTCTTTGATAAGCTTTTTCAGGTAAACATCCGCTTAATTTTGTAACAGTATTAGAATGTCCTCCAGGAACATAAATTTCTCCAACTAAAATAGTTCCTTTAGGAAGACAAAATCTTGCCCATTCTTTAATATGCGGAAAATTTTCTGATTTTTCTACTAACTCACCTGTTTTTCTAGATTTAGTCCTTGAGAAAAGATATACGTATCCAGAATCAGTTTTTTCTAAACAATACAATGCTCCATCTTTTTTTTCTTGACCAATCCAATCTCCACTATTAAAGGCTTGTTGAATCATTGTTTTAGTTGGCTTTCCGCAATATAACATTGGAGGAATTTGCATACTTTCTGGATATAAAGTATCTTTATTCATTAAATCTCCTAACAATTATTTTTTATACCTTTTCCATTTCTTCTTCTTACTGGAATATTTTTTATTGGAGTATGACTAATACTAGCTTCCTTAATTTCTTGATTTTCATTTAATTGAATAGCAGTACACCCTCTTGAAGTTTTTCCAGAAATAATTACTTCATCTAATTTAAATTGAAGACTGTAATTATCTGTTGTTTTAATTAAAATATAATCTCCATTTGATTCATTAATCATAATAAAAGAATCATTCTCTGCTAATCCCGCACATTTAGTTCCTTTGATATTTTGATTAGTTCCAAAATATATAACTTTATCACTTTTCTTAATTTTACCTCTCTTGGAAACAAAAACTATATATGGATGTTTATCATTTACATTAATAGAAGTAGCATAAATAATTTGTTCATTTTGTTCTAACTTTAAAAGAGTTCCAAGAGCAATCCCTTTATCTCTATTTGTACATTGTTCAATATTTTCTACTTTTAAACGATATACTTTTCCAAGAGAAGAAAAGAGTAAAATCATTTCATCTGTGCGGGCTTTAAAACTTCTAATATCATTAACTGATCCTCTATAAGGAGTAATTAATGGAAGATTTTTAATGTATCCTTGCTTATTTAAAGCAATAATTACATCTTGAATTTCTTTTTCTTTAGCTTTCTTCTTAGAATTTTTTGAAGCAATTTCTCCTTGAATTACTTGTGTGCGGCGTTCATTTCCATATTTTTTAGCAAGATTTTGTAAGCGTTCTTTTAAAATTTGAACTTGTTTTTCTTTTGATTCTAAAATTTCTTTTAAAATTAAAACTCGTTCTTTTTTATCTTTTAATTCATTTTCTATTTCAATTCTTTCCATATTTGCAAGTTTACTTAATTTCATATTAAGTATAGCATTCGCTTGATTAGTTGTCAAGTGATATTTTTCAATTAGACTAATTTTTGCAAGAGCCGCAGTTTTAGATTCTTTTATAATTTTAATAACATTATCTATATTTTCAAGAGCAATAGATAAACCCTCAAGAATTTCAATTCTTTCTTGAAGTTTATTAATATCAAAAAGAGTTTCTCTTTTTATACACTTAACATTATGAGTTACATATGTTTTAATAATTTTTTCAAGATTAACCATTTCTGGAACTTGATTAATAATTGCATTTTGATTAACATGATAGATTGATTGTAAAGGGGTATTAATAAATAATTGATTAATACATTGTTCAATATCGTTTGCCACTACAGTAATAGAAATATTATTTTTATCACTAGAATTATAAACATCTTCTAATGCAGGTAACAATTCCTTATTATAAGCTTCTTTAATTTTAATAATTAATGGTTCAATATAAACTTGATAAGGAAATTCATAAAAAATAATTTGTTGTCCTTCTATTTTATATTTCGCTTGAACAACAATTCTTCCTTTACCTGTTATATTAATTTTATTAAGTTCGTCTTTATTAACAATGACTCCACCCGTTGGAAAATCAGGATAATAATTTTCATTGTCAACAATTCCTTCTTCTAAATATTTTAAAATAACATTTGCGGTTTCTCTTAAATTGTGTGGAACCAATGTTGTACTAATACCAACGCCAAGTCCAATATGTCCGTTAACTAGAAGTCTTGGAAAAATTGAAGGAAGAACTTTTGGCATTTTTTCATCTTGTAAATAGTTCCAAATCATATCTACATTATTTTTATTTATACCATAAAACATTCCTTCTTCTGCTAATTTAGAAAGCCTCATTTCAGTATAACGAGAAGAACCAGCAGAATCTTGTCCAATAATTTGATTACCAACGGCTCCTTGGAAATCAATTTCAAGACAATTTTCTACGAAAGGCTGCGCCATACGAACAAGAGTTCCATAAGTTGCATCTGCATTATGCGGCCACCATCTTCCAATAACTCCAGCAGCAACTTTTGCAGATTTAACATGAGGCTTGTTGCTAAAATATTTAGATGTATACATTTCCCATAATGCTGCACGAGCACCTGGAGCTAATCCGTCTTGGACAGCTGGGAAAGCTTTATTTTGATCAACATCAAGAGCATAAGTAAGAAAATTTCTACCAAGTTCTTCTCGCATATCTATAGTATTATTCATAACGAACCTCAAATCCAAATTTTTTTAACATAAAAGCAATTATGCAACGGCCATCTCCATAATTATTTTCACATTTTTTATCACAACTTACAGTCTTATATCTTGATTGACATTCTGCTTCACACATAAAATATATTAATTGACGTAAATCATTATTTTCTTTAGATAAATTTTTATTTTTATCTATAAAAGAATTTAATTCATTTTTATAATTATTATTGATTTCATTAAGAATATCTTCTAATTTTTTAATAAAATCATAGTCTATATATGTAAGATATGGCTGTATAATTATTTTTTTAAGAATTTCTATTTGTTCCTCTAATGGACTTACAATATTATTCATAGTCTACCTCCACATTCCATATATTATTATTAATATATTCCACTCTTGGAGGAACGTCTTTACCATATAAATCTTTAAATAACTTATCAGTATCTTTTAAATCTTCTACAATTAATTGCTTTAATTTTCTTGTTTTTGGGTCAAGAATAAAAGAAGCTAATTCTTCTGGAGTTTCTTCTGCTAAGCCTTTAGCGCGATGAACGGAAGATACTTCGTTAGAATGTTCTTTGAGATATTCGTTTAAAGCTTGTTGGTCTGCTAAAAATACATATTCATTCTTTTTTGTAGTTATTTTAAATAAAGGAGGCTCTGCTGAATAAACATGTCCGTTGATAATTAATTCTGGACATAGCTCCCATAAAATATTAAATAACAAGTTCTCTATTTGATTACCAGCTGGATCAGCGTCTGATGCAGCAATGATTTTTCCATACCTTAATTTATTTAAATCATAAACCATTTTTCCATTTGAGAGATTATAATCTAATCCTAACGCAGTAATTAAATTATTAATTTCTTTATTTTGCATAATTTTTTCTGGAGCAGTCTTTTGAAGATTTAGCATCATTCCTCTAACAGAATAAACAGCAGAAATCATTGCATTGCGTTGTGCAACTAATGAACTTGCAGGACTAAGTCCTTCTACAACAATTAATTCACATTTCATTCTATCTTTTCCATTAGCGTCAATAAGAGTTGTAGGCATATCAATAAATTTTTTCTTTTTTGTTTTTTTGTTAGCTTTATTACGGACGTTTTCTCGCGCTCTTTTAGCTGCTTCAGATGCTTTTCTTGCTAATAAAGCTTTTTCAATTATAATTTTCGCATCATTAGGATGATTATCTAACCAAATCTCTAAGTTTTTTCCAAGAGAAGAAGAAATAAAAGAAGTGTCAATTTTAGTAATAGTTGTTTTAACTTGTGCGTTATAAGCTACGTTATCTGAAGTAATGTTTGTAACTAAAATAATACCTTCTTGTAAAGAATTTCCGTCTAAATTCTTATCTGTACTTTTTAATAATTTATGCTCTTTTGCCCATTTGTTTAAAGTTCTTGTAATACAAGATTTTATAGAAGTAATGTGCGGGCCTTGAGTAGTTAGTCCGCAATTAACATAAGGAACAATAGAAGAACTAGTTTTATCTATATAAGTCATTCCTAATTTTATAGATTGTTTATCTCTTGTCTCTTGGAAAATAAATTGGTTATTAAGTAATTCTATATTGGAATTACTAATATTTTTAGTTAATAAATCTTGAATTCCATTTTCATGTTTAATTATTTCTTCATTAAAGATAATGGTTAATCCTTGACAAAGACAAGTAATATCTTCGCAAAAATCTTTTAATTTTTTTTCATTTATAGTAGGAGAGGTAAAAAATTCTTCACTAGGAATAAAAGCAACTTCTGTACCAGGACCATGAATAACTTTTCCAGTTTCCCTTTTTTCAAAAATTCCTTCTTTAAAGAAAACTCCTTCAAAATTTCCTTCTTTGTCAAAAGAAGCTACATGGAGTTTGTGAGATAAAAAGTTTGTAAGTTTACATCCAATGCCATTTAAACCAATAGCTGTACCTTCATATACTCCATCATCACGATATTTTCCAGAAGTATTAATAACATCAAAAGAAGCTTGAAGAACAGTTTCTCCATCTTCTCTTAATACATTTAAAGGAAAGCCTTGTCCATGATCACGAATGACAACTACATTTTTTTCATTAAGCCAATCAGGATTAATATAAATTTCAATCGTGTCTCCATGACCAATATTAAATTCATCAATTGAATTACCTAAAATTTCTATTGCAAGTTGTGTAGCATCGGTAGTATCTCCTGCGTACATACCAGGTCTTAGACGAACATGATCACGCGGAGATAAAGATTCAATACTGTCTTTTTTATAAAAATTATCTACCAATTTTCACCTACTTTCTTTATTAAGTTATTTTTTATATTATATCTTATCTTTTAAAGCTTGTCAAATAAAAAAAATAAAAGCCTTAGATTTCGTTAGAAATCTAAGGCTTTAAAGATATTTATAAATAAAATTAAAAGTATAAATATTAGTGGAAAAAATATATCTTTATTATGTAATTAAAACAATATAGTTTTTTTATTTTTAATTCATATGATATTTAAGAGTTACTTTGTTACGATCACGATTATGAATAATTCTTACTCTATTACCATTAAGAGCAGAAACGATATATTTAATATGTCCTGTTTCAGTAGCTAAAGCACAATGATATAAATAATCATTATCCTCATATCTAATAACTGTTTTGTTTTCAATTAGATTAGGCATTTTAATTTGTTTTCTCATACATAAATCCTTTCTTTTTTATTTTACATTTGATCAAAGAGATAATCTTCAATCATCTCCCTATTATAGGGAATATCCGCGAGAAAAATATTATAAAAACCAGGATAAGAATAAAGAAGAGGAAGATTTATTTTTTCAAAAAAATCACAAATAGTATTTACATATTCTTGATTTTTTCCTTTATTAATCATTTCTTCAATAATCCAAACTTGTTCAAGAGTAAATTGTTCCCAATTATTCTCAATCATTTTTCTCCTCTCTTTGAATTTATTATATTATAAAACAAAAAAAGAAGTTTGTCAAGAAAATTATTGTATGTCTCCATAAGAAATTAATTGATTAATTTGTTCTTGAACTTCTTCTTCACCTTGATAATCTATATAAGCTTGCGCATCTGCTTTTGTTGCTAAAATTCATTCATTCTTACCTCTTGGAAAATCAAATTCTGTCATAATCCCAAGAGTAGCATAAGCATTTTTTGCACCTGTTAATCCTGTTAAAGTATGTTGATATAATCTTAAATATTTTTGATTTGCAGTTATATCATCCATATATTTAATATAATATCTTTGTGCAAGATCATTCATACCGTTCATATAAGCTAAAATTTTATTTTGTTGATCTAAAGGTAATCATATATAATCATCAGGATATTTATTGATATCTTGAATATTAATTATCTTGTCCATAATCACAATCCTTTCCTAATAATTTTAGCAATGTTTTTATATCATAAATTTTATGATGTTTTTTACTTGTTCCTATATTTAAATATTTGATTATATAATATATATCTGTAAAAATCTCATCTTCTGTTGGCGAAACTTTACTAGTGTATAAATAATCAAATAAATCTTTTACTGTTTTACAATTATTATTCTGTAAATTATACATAGTATCTTCAATTCAAACACCATATTGTTCTTTTATTTTATGATTAGCTCTTTTTATTGCATTATAAATATATTCTCTTTCTTCTAAAGTTGTAAAAAATCCTGAAATAATTATTATTTCATTTTCTTTACTGTCATTAATAATATTGGTTATTCTTTCACTAAAAACTGCTAATTCTGAAAAATAATTATCTAAAGAAAAAATATTTTGTTTAGTTGAAATAGGTGTTAATGAAACAAATGATACTGATGTTTGAATATTCATTAATAATCTATAAACAATTTTTTTAATTTGGATTCCTGGTGGATTCATTAATAGTATAAGTTTTCTCATATAGAACTTCTTTCTATAAAATAAATTAATTAGACATAAAATATTATTTAACTTAAATTAAGAATATATTCTTTGTTTAAAAATGTCAAGAAAAAATTTTTTAATCCTGTAAAATTTCTTTTTGACAAAAATAAATATTCCTTTTATACTTTAATAAGACATAAAATATTTGAAAGGAAAAAAATGAATACATGGGTATTTTATAACAACGGAAATTATAAAGTAGCATTGAATAAAGTAAATGGAACTAAAATTAGATATAATAATTCTAGAGATTTGATTCCTATTAGACCAGAATCAATAGATGTAAAAATTACTAATCAATGCAATTATCAATGTTTATTTTGTCATGAAGGAAGTGTTCCAAGTGGAAAACAAGCTTCATATGAAAATATGAAAAAATTTATTCAATCAGTAGAACCTTATACTGAAATTGCCGTTGGTGGAGGTTCTTTAATGGTTGATTATAAACATACAGAGTTTTTTTTAAAGGGACTTCAAAGAAAACAAGCAATTCCTTCAATTACAGTCCATCAAAAAGATTTTATTAAATATATAGATATTATTAAACAATGGTATAATCAAAAATTAATTTACGGAGTTGGAGTTAGTTTAGAAGATTCTTCAGATAAAGAATTGCACAAAGCGTTAAAAGAAATTCCTACTGCTATTATTCATGTAATTGCAGGAATTTTTTCTCAAGAAGATTTTGATTTATTAAAAGAAAAAAATTATAAACTTTTAATATTAGGTTTTAAATCTTTTAGAAGAGGAAGAAAATATTTTTCTATATATAAGCAACAAATTGATAATAATATTCAATGGTTATCTAAACAAATTTCAGAAATAGATTTAAAATATTTTAATACAATTGCTTTTGATAATTTAGCTTTAGAACAATTAAAAATTCAAGATAATTTTAATTCTACATATTGGAGTAGAGTTTTTATGGGAGAAGAAGGACAATTTACTTTTTATATAGATTTAGTAGAACAAATTTATGCTCAAAATTCTCACTCATCTCAACGTTTTGCTATTAAAGAATGGAATATTAGAAAAATGTTTATGCATATTCGATATAGCAATATAATAGACTATATAAAAAAAGAAAATATTAATATTGAAAAAAATAAAAATAATAATTTTTATTTTCAAGATAATGTAAAAATTTTTACTAATAATAAGGAGTAAAAATGATTCAAGTTAGAAGAAATATTTTTGAAACAAATTCAAGTTCTATGCATGCTCTTTGTATTGATATGTCTGAATTTTGGTATAATGAACATGAATCTTATTTTCAATCTTGAAGAAAACATGCTAAACCAATTCATATAACAGGTGGAGATTATGGTCGGTGTCCAATAGCACCTCTTATAGAACTTGAAGATAAAACAAATTATTTATGGACAGCTGTAGTAGATGAATATTATCAACTTAATTACCATAATAATGAAATAGTTTGTATTGACAAACAAAAAATTGAATGGTGGAAAGATAAAATCTTAGAAGAACTTCCAATTGGATCAACTTTTGAAAAAATTACATATAAAAATTTTCCTTGGATTGATCATTGTAGTGAATTACATAATTTTATTAAAAGATGTGAAGAAAATCCAAGATATATTCACACTCTTTTAAGTGATAATAGTTTTATTGAAATCTCAGGAGATGAATATCCTAATTTTATATCAGCTTTTCTTCCTCATAATGAAGAAGAAATTATACAAATGCCTGGTAATTATGCTTTTTATATAAAAGGAAATTAAAAAGTTTTAACAAAAATTTTTCTTGACTAATTTCTTTTTATTTGTTATAATAAAAAAGAAAGGAGTTCAATAAAATGGAATATATATTATATGGTAAACGTAATGGTGTTTTAAATGATAATGGACAACCAATTTTTGACAAAGTTTTTAGACCTTTAAATAGTAATGGTGTTAGAGTAATCAAGAAAAAAGATGCAATGTCATATGCTACAAAAGAAGATATTTTAGAAATTTTAAATAGACCAAATATATTAAAAAAAATACAGCAAGGATTATTAAAATTTGACATTAGAAAAGGATAAAGAAATGGTTCGTCTTTTTTGTAGTAAATGTGAAAATCCTAATTGTGTTTTTTATGATAAAATTCTTGGTTATGTTTATGAAGGGTCAAAAAAGGGATGTTCTAGAAAAATAAATGAAGATATAGCAGATAAGTATTATCATTATATGCAAGAAATCACTCCTTGTTGAAAAAATTTAAATTCGTTTTCACTTATAAATGAACAATATAATGAAATATTAGATTTTCTAAATAAAGAAATTTATAAAGCACCTGTTGTTAATCTTTATAATCATAAAGGAAAAGTTTCTTTTAATAAAAAAGAAATTATAAAAAAATTTCAAGAAATAAGAAAAAGAGAAAAAATAGAACGATCTTTCTTTTCCTCTTTTATTTTAGCAGAAGAAAAAAATTTTTATAGAAGGAATAAAAGAAAAACTTTTGTTCTTGATAAAACAAAAAAAGGAGATTTTAAAAATGCCATTTGCTATTTGTGCTCAAACGGATTTAGCTTTGACAAAAACTTATAATAATGTAAGTGGATTTTATTTTGTTGCTGCTCATACTAATAGTGGAACTCGTTTTTATTCAGAATGTATTTTAACTTTTGAGTATGCTGAAAAAATTTTTGATCGTTATGTTGATGTAGTTAAATATTTTAATGGTGGTACGATTGAGATGTATCAAATTAAAGAAGATGACTATAGTATTATTGCTTATACCCGTGTTTAGTTTGGAGGAAGAAAATGTCAAAATTTAACTCTAAAACCATTAACCGTGTTACCACTTATGAAGGTGGAAAAGCGTATAAAAAAGATAATCTTCAAGCTTGGCTAAATTTCTTATTTTCTAGTTTTTTAGAAAATCAATATTATGAATCTTCTAAAGAACAAATTAATCGTTTTATTTCTTTAACGGAAAATGTGGCAAATGAGTATGGCTATACTTTTGTAGCTAAAGCCGCATATTTTGTAAGAAATGAACTTGGAATGCGGTCTATTTCTCAATTAACCGCAGCTTGGCTTAATGATAAAACTTTTCAAGAGAAAAGAAAATTCTATAAAATTTTTATGCGGCGTCCTGATGACGTGTCAGAAATTTTTAGTGCTGTAGATTATCTTAATATGAAGAGATCTCATGCTCTTGTTCGAGGTTCCGCAGATTATCTTTCTACCATTAATGAATATCAATTAATGAAATATCGCATGTTAGGACATAAATATAACATGTATGATATTATTAACCTATCTCATGCGACAAGTGTAGCTATTAATGCTTTCAAACATAATGAGCTAGAGTCCGCAGATACTTGGGAAACTAAAATTTCATCAATTCAAAAAAATAATATAGAAGATAAGACTAAAGAATGGAAACGTTTAGTTGAGGAACACAAATTAGGATATATGGCTTTAATTAGAAATCTAAATAACATTTTAGATTGTAATATCTCTTACTCTTGGATTGAGGATGTTCTTTGTCCGCAAATTATAGATATTAAAAAAATTAAAGCATCTTTAATTTTTCCTTATCGACTATATGTCGCATATAAATCATTACATACACAGGTTCTTCCTGTTATAACAGCTCTTGAAAAAGCTTTTAGAATTGCAACAGCTAATGTTCCTTTCTTTGAAGGAGAAAGTGCTGTAATTTTAGATGTATCAGGTTCGATGGAAGATAAAATTTCTTCTAAATCACAAGTTTCTTTAAAAGAAATTGGAGCATGTTTTGCAACGACGTTAGCTATTAGCGGTTCTAAAATTGATTTCATTAAATTTGGAACTAAAGCAAAAAGATATGAAATTAATTCTACCTTAAACGTTTTTGATCTTATTAATGAAATGTGTAAAAATGATAATTTAGGTTATGGGACTAATTTACAAAGTGCTTACAATTATATGAAAGATAATTATCAAAGAATTTTTTTAATTAGTGATATGCAAATTTTTAATAATTCTTATTATTATTTTGGTCGTCCTAAAAATATTAATAGTCTTTGGTCAAAACGTTATAAAGATATAATAACTTATAGTTTTGATTTAGGAAATTATCATAATCAAATTGTTCCTCCTTCTTCTAATTTTATTTTTTTAACGTCTTTAACGGATGTTATTTTTAAGTATATTCAAATATTAGATTTAGGAACACAAGAACTTGTAAACTTTATTAACAACTATGTTAATTTCTAAAAGAGGTTAGCTTAGTAATAAATTCTTTCTTCTTAGACCTTGATTTTATATCAAGGTCTTTTTTTGTTTGACAAGTCTTTAGAAATATGATATACTTATATTAACATCGAAGAAAGGATAAAAATGTTTGGAAGTATTCCTTTTATTATTGAAATGCAAGATCAAAAAGCTTTAACTATAATTAATTATTTATTAAATGAAGTTGAGCCATCAGTTTATAAGATCGAATTAAATCATTTGTTTGAGCAAGAAGGTATTACTATAGAAATGTTATCTCCAAAAGTACAAGATATGGTTAGTAATCTAATTATGTTAGGAGAAGAATATTAAATTGAAAAAACAACCTATTGATAGCTTATCTATTCAAGATAAATATATTATTAAAAAATACATAGAATTGTATGCTGGAGGTATAGAATGCGGACCTTTAGATGTTGTTTTTAGTTATTGGAACAAATCTAAAAGAAGACTTTATCATGCTTTTAATAATCAACTTCGAGTAAAAAAGAAGATTAAAATTAAAAAAAATTACTCAACTATAGAACAAGATTTATATTCAATTTATATTCCTTATTATATTCATGGAGGAGATATTGATTATTACGCCAGTCTTAAAAATGATTTTCTTCCAGAAAGAGAAGATAATTTTCCTTTAGATTTTACTATTCAACTTTGTTTAAACGATAAAATTTTAAAAGAAGAGAAAGAAATTTTATCAAGACTTCTGGTATATAGAAATATTATCAAAGGAACTATTCAAGAAGATAATATTGATTTACATTTAAAAAATTATAATTTTACTTGCAAAACTGGAATGAAAACAATTAGAACTATTCAAAAATGTTTAAAAGCTATACAATATCCTCATATGGATTGTTTTCAAAGATGGGTTAATAAAATTAATTTAATAGATAAAAGCTCTATTAGAGAAGAAACTCTCGTTTTAAGTATTCATCCAATTGATTTTATGACAATGAGTGATAATAATTGTAATTGGTCTTCTTGTATGTCTTGGATTAATGATGGATGTTATCATACAGGAACTATAGAAATGTTAAATAGTAATTTAGCAGTAGTTGCCTATTTAGAAAGTAAAACTCCATTTACTATTGAGTTAGATGAAAATAATATTTTAACAATGCCAAATAAAAAATGGAGACAATTATTTTTTGTCAGTAAAGATATTATTTTAGGTGGAAAAGCTTATCCTTATCAAAATAAAGAGATTACTTTTAAAGTTCTTTCTTTATTAAGAAAATTAGTAGATAAGTTTAATTGGAAGTATTCTTTTATTAATCAACAATATCAAGATATTAAAAATTTTGAAGGAAATTTTTTCTTAAAATATATTGCTGATCCGCATATTAAGAAAAAAAATAAAAAAAATTATAAAATAATTACGTATATGAATGGAATGTATCATGATATGATAGAAGATACTGGCACTTCATATTGGTGTTGTAGAAATAAAGTTAATAAAGGTCTAAAATTAAATTTGAGTGGTCCTGTAACTTGCTTATGTTGCGGAAAAATAGTGGAAGATACTGTGAATATTTACGATCCAGATCATTTAAAAAAAATTACTGTTTGTTGGGAATGTGAAAGAAAAAGATGTGAAATATGTCATAAAATTTCTTACAATGGTTTTTATCATATGAATCATTATTTTTGTTCTCAGTCGTGTTTAGATGAATCAGTTATCATAAAAAATGCGTCAGGTCAAAAAATAGTAATATTAAAAACAGATTTCTTATCTAATTCAGACAAAAGATATTTCATTATAACGAAAAATTCTTCTATAAGAGATAAATTAAAAAAAGAAATAGAAGAATATTTTGATTGTGTTTACTCAATTCCATCATCTGAATTAAAAAGAAAAGTTCTTTATGACACAAATATGTTACAAAGAATAGAACAACTATTATTTAAATTAAAATTTATTAGAGGAAGAGATTATATTATTAAAGAAGTTCCTGGAATTTTGTATAAGAGAAACATTGTTTCTTCATATAGAAAAACTATGCGATGTGTTATTCTAAATAATAGACGATCTATTCTAATAGATACAGCTATTGCAAAAAAAGAAGAAATAAGTTATTATCATCTTTTTCAATATGAAAAAGGTAAAATTATGCAATTAAATGAACAAGCTTTTGTCGATTTTAAAACAATAAAAGATATTCATATTTCATAAAGAAAGGGGTGATAAAGTGAAAGTAGCAATTCCTTGATCTATTGATAAGAAAAATCAATATGGAGATGAATATAATATTACTTTCAAACAATCAATAGATAATTTTGATAAATTATTTGATTTTCTCTTGAAATATAGAGACACTCGTTTCAATATTTTAATAGAGGATATGCCAGAACAATACATTATTGCGGCTAACGAGGTTAATCCGCATGTTTATTTTAGAATTAATAATGTAAAATATTTAAAAAATATTGATTTTTTTAAAAACAATAACTTAAAATTCTTTTTTAATCATTCTGTTTCTGCTAGTTGTTTTACTCAGTTAGAAGAATTAATTTTATTAGGAATTACAGATGTATATATTGCAGATGATTTATGTTATAATCTAGAAAAAACAAAAAAAATGTGTGAAAAATATGGAGTCCGCACTAGAATGGTTTTAAATTGAATTCCAAGTCATAGATCTGATAAAAATATTAATCCTAAAACACCTTATTTTATTCCAGAAGAAATTGAAGAATTAAGTAAATATATAGATGTTGGTGAATTTGAATCTTCCTCTTGGACAAGAATAAATACTTATTATAAAATTTGATTTCAAAAGCAGTCTTGAGAAGAAGATTTAAAATTTCTATATAAGGACTTAGAATTATCTATTCCAAATCAAAGTTTAATTCCAAATTTTTTGTTATTTAGAATGAATTGTGGTTATAAATGTGGATATGGATCTCCTTGTAGAAAATGTGAACAATTTTTAGAAATTGCTCAAGATTTAGCTAATAAAAATATTGAATACAATAAACCCAAAAAAGAGAAAGAAGGATAGAATGAATTTAAGCGATTGGTCATGATTATTTGATGATAATACTTTTAAAAAAAATATTAATGGAAGTTATAAACTTAAATTAGAAACAGATAAAGATAATAATTATAATATTGATTATAAGGCAAATGATAGTAATGGTAAAATTGATATTAATGCTAAAGGTAAAACATTAACAGATTGTATGTCAAATTTAGTAGATAAATTAGAGAAAACAATTACGGCTTCTAAAGAAGAAAAAAGTATTGAGTCAAAAGATAATAAAGATTATGATAGTTTAAAAGAAGATTATGCAAAATTATTAAATGATTATAATACTCTTTATAATCAATATAATGAATTAGAAAAACAAAATTCTAAAAATAATGATTTATATGAAGAGAATCTTAAATTAAAAGAAGAAATTGGAGAAATGACTAAGGATAACGAAATTCTTTTTACTACTTTAGATGATACCTTTATCTCATTTTCTCAAATTCGAGATATAGCAAATAAAGTTTATAATAATTTTTTTAAAGAAGATGATGAAGAAGAAGGAGAAGATAATTAATGGGTTTAAGTATAGAAGAAAAACAAGCTCTTCTGTCTAGTTCTATGAATCAATATATTTTTGATACAATTTTTACACAAAATAATAATGGTAAAATTTTTGACTATGAAGCTTGAGAATCTAAGATAGATGAAATTACTGCTGAACCTCTTGATACTCTTTCTCCTGAAAAACAACAAGAATTAATTGATTGTTGTATTAATTTAGATTCTTTTGCAAAAGTTATTAAATCTTTAGAACTTTAAAAAAATATTTGACATGTTAAAAAAATAAAGATATAATTTTCTTTGAAAGAAAAGAAAAAATATTAGAGAGGTTAAAAATATGAGTGATCAGTTTAATATATCTTCTCCATGAGTTGCTTATGTACGAAAAATTAAAGCTTTATTTAATGAGGATCCTGATATTGCTTTTGATTATGATAATGAGACTGTAAGTCTTAGACTTTATGTAGATAATCATATTAAAGCATATGCATTAGATAAGCTTCTTCCAAAAGAGAAAATTTTTGGAAATGTTACTTTATCAATTGAAGTAGTGACAATTGATGAAAGTGAAATGTCTGTTGCAACTCTCATTAATAATGCTTTTACTGGAAATCCTGCTTATGTAGGTATGGAAGTTATTGATGGATCACTGTCTCCGGCAGCTAATTTTGCTATTTTTAGTGATAAGGTTGTTCATTATTTTGATGATAATTTAGGAAATTATTATGGTGTAGATAGTGTTCTTTATGAAGATTTAGCTAGAGAAATTTTTGAAGATGTTGATCATACTGGAGTTTTTTTTAATACCTTTTGTAAAGGAAACATTGTGAGAGACTAAAATAAAAAAATAAGAAACAAGCAAAAAAAATATTTGACACAGTAAAAAAAATATTGTATAATATAATTAAAGAAAAGCAAGAGCAACTGAAGAAATTAATCCATGGTAAAATCTTCAGAGAGCAACTGCCGCACAGTGGCTAGAGTAAGTGATCTCTAATGACGCGGGCCAGATGAGGGTTTGGCCACCCTCCAAAGCAGCGGGGAATAGAACGAGAGGTCTGGTTCTCCGGGAAAAGTTGCAAAGCTTTTTAACAGTCTGCGGAAAATTGTGCAGACTTTAAAATAAATCTGATTTACAAAAAGCACTATCCTTAAAAAGGAGAAAATTGCAGACATGCGTGAAAGTAATTGTTGTGCAAGTAAAATGTAAACATGAGTGTTGAAATTTTGCGAGAATAGACAAAATGGATCTTGTTGGCATCGCGACTGTATAAACAGGTCTTCAAGAAGAGAGTAGCCTTGCGCCCCAAGGTAGTGAGAATTAAACGGTTCACAATGCGGGGACAACCTGAACTGGAGTAGCTACCAGTCAAAAGTGATAAGGATAAACATTGGACAGGGCCTTAGAAAATTACTCAAAGTCTAAGTATTACGTTTTAATGATCAATCATTCCCAGAGACGTTAAATATGGGTATTTGGTCGTTTCCTTGTAATAAGAGGTTTATGTTAATAGATTCTTGTTATAAAGATATGGGTTAAAATCCGATAATTCTCACTTTGAGAATTTAGTTTAAAAGAAAAAATATTATAACTAATTGAATCTAAGGTAGATTATATTTTCCTCCCTATAAGTGGAAAATAAATGGACTTATAATAGAAGCCTCCACGTTGGCGAGTCTGGATTAAAACTAATTCTATTAAGTGCGTTTGTTATTAAAACACTAAGTTCTTAGAAAGAAGGCGATTCCATTGTACATTTAATAGATGTTAAAATGAGAAAAATAACTATCTTTTAAGAGGAAGTGATTCCAGTGTTTTAATTAAACAAGAGCTGGGTGTCTCTAAAAACCACCCTTTACCGCAAGAGGTTGTATGGATGAAAAAAGATAACAGTCAGAAAAAAAATATCTGGAATAAGTAGACTTGCAATGCTTAATCCAAGAGAAAGAGAAAAATAGTGAATTTAGAAGAAGAAATAGAAAAATGTAATTTAAAAACAAAATATGAATCTAAGAATATTGCTTTTAGAGAGGGGAAATTATATTTTGGTTTTAAAGAATTTAATGTTTATCAATGTCCATATTGCGGAAAATGACATTTAACAAGTCAGTTTAAAAAATAATTGACAAGAAATAATAATTGAATTAAAATATTATTTATAAAGTGATAGAAAAACAGTTACTTCTTGGAGAACAAAGGACGGTTTCTAATATAAGACTGTTTTTAAAATTTCCTTTATAAGCTAAATAAGAGTGATAGAAAGATAGTTACTTCTAGTATGTATAAAAGTTTTACTAATTTTAAATATTAGTGTCATAATTTAATACTATCTTTAATTTTTCCTCTTATGTTTTGAAAAAAGAGTATCAAGGACTTTGTGAAGCATGTGTATTCACAATGGTATGTGGTCATGCATAATTAGTCAATAGAGTGGATTTTTATGGGATACTTTAAAATGAAGCTTTATTATTTTAGGTAACTAAAATAATAGGAGAAATAAAAATTTCAACTGAAATCTAATTAGTATTTAATTATTTTGCTATTAAAAGGTAATGTCTTGTCGCTCTCACAATAGGCGCTTCCAGCGGAAGTTTGAATCTTATAAGTCTATAAGTTTGGTACCTTATAGATACTGTAAGAAATACCAAATAAGAGAGTTTCCAGTTGCAGAAAAGTAATTTTCTTATAAGACAAGTTCAATGTGCGAGTAGCCCTAATCTGGAAAGATATTAAATGTGAACCTGCATTAACGGCGATTAGAGATCATTATATAATAAATTTACTGAATACTGGGTGAAAGTTAAAGGTAATCAATCCTTTTATAGAGGTGGTATTAAAGTGATGCAGTAGGCAGAATGAAAAACTTATCTATGGGTTGGACAGCTTTAATTAACTGGGGTAAAAAGTTATAGGTTCGCTACCTATGGCTCAGTTTTATCTCCTATATGACTGAATATTAAAACAAAATAGTTAAGTAGGACGAAAGTTCCACAAAATCTTTGATACTCTTTTTTTATAATTAAGAAAGGAATATATTGATTAAAAAAATTTATAAAAAGTTTCTAAAAGAAGATTTGTGTAAAATGTGCGGTACTCAACGTTGTGATCAATCTCTTGATTGAGTTGCAGGTTGTAAAATTTATAAAAATTACGAACGTTCTTATATAAAAACTCTTTTAAAACATAAATTAATAGGAAATACTCGACGTGAAAGGCGTCTAGTCTAAGTCCATTAGACAAAAAACTTTTAGGAAAAATGAGCGTTTTAAGGTATCCGCGAGTATATATTTTACGTCTCATAAATATGGTGTAAATCCTTACTATTAATAATTAAGATGGAGGAAAAATGCATTCTATTGAATCTCTTAAAGCTAGAAAACAAAGACTTATGCAAAATGGTAAAAACTTAGAGGGACAAGGAGTTTTAAGAAAATTAGATAGAAAAATTAGAAATTTAGAGAAAAAGAATTCTTAGGATTTTGTATGAATCTTTTCTATTTAAGACGTATATATATTATATTTGTATTACATTTCTTTGGAGATTATTTTCTTCAGAATGATTTTATTGCAAAAACAAAAGGTTCTAATTGGTGACATTTAATTGTTCATTCTGTTTTATATACAGCTCCTTTTAGTCTTTGAATGGGTATTAATTGGCGAATTGCATTAATTTTTATTACTCATTTTATTGTTGATGCTATGAAAAGTCGTTATGAAATGATTGATTATGTTCTTGATCAAACTATTCATTTATTTATTGTAAGTTATTTATATTTATTTGTTTAGGGCCTGTAGCATAGGGGTTAATGCGGTCGGCTCATAACCGACGGATCATTGGTTCGAATCCAATCAGGCCCACGGGGATAGAAGGTTTCGATGGATAATAAAACCAAAGAGTAATTATTCAGACATGAGTTCGATTCTCATTATCTCCACCATGGAATAGTCGTATAACGGTAGTACAATTTCCTGATAAGATTTTGTGGTTTAAGGTTCGAGTCCTTAACTATTCCACCCTTTATAAAATTATACATCTTCGTAAATGGATATTTGTTAAATATTTAATTACGAGGACATGTTTTGCGGTGTGCAGATGCGGGCGTGGCGGAACTGGCAGACGCCTCGGCCTCAAAAGCCGATGTCTTTTAGACGTGTGGGTTCGAGTCCCACCGCCCGCACCAGGACAGTGATAAATGCAACCTTCACGTGGTACTGTCTGTTTTTACTAATAGCATTTATTTTTTGGGGGTGTGGTCTAATGGGAGGGCACTTGCTTTGCAAGCAAGCTGGTGAGGGTTCAATTCCCTCCACCTCCACCAGATACGATGATTAATGTGATAGTTAAAATAGTTACTTCCTGAGATTAGTTTAATAAGGTAGAATATTTATTTTTAAATAAAAGATATAAGTTCGATTCTTATATTTTAGAAAAATACTATTTTAAATTTTTTCCATTAATTTTTTTAAATAAGGGAATATAGCTCAGTTGGTTAGAGCACACGGCTCATATCCGTGAGATCACTAGTTCAAATCTAGTTATTCCTACCAAACATTAAATATTAAGATAATAATTATATTTAATTAAAATTATTTAAACTTAATATTTTATTTATATTCAATGCGTCGGCTGCGAGGATGGTGGTCTCGCACCGGTCTGTAAAACCGGTCCCTCAGGGTAAACATTGTTGGTTCGAATCCAACCCGACGCACCATTTCTTTAAGCGGCTGTGGTTTAATGGTAGAGCAAGAGCCTTCCAAGCTCTTAGTGAGGGTTCGATTCCCTTCAGCCGCTCCAATATAATTTTGAAAGGATTCTTATGCCGCATAAATATTTAAATAAAATAGGAATAAAATCTAAAAATACTTGTATTTTTAATACTTCAGAAAAAGATAAGTATAGACAAAAAAGATTTATGAAACAACGTAGAATGTATGGTTTTGATGAACGAGAAACCTGATCAATGGATTTTACTTTGGCCTGTTGGATTTATTCTCATTTTAAATGGTATAAGGATTTTGCTTCAAAAACTATTGACTTAACTTATCATAAATTTGATATTCCACAATGAAATGGTGAAATTATTGAACAAACAATTACTGTTAATCAAGAAGAAGCTATTGATATAGTAATTGATAATCTTGAGTATTATTTGTTATCTGAAGAAATTAATGATGAAGAAATTGCTTTTAAAAAATATCAATATGCTTTAAGAATTGTAAGTATTATCATTCCAGCAATGTGGTGATAATCAATTCCCCAAGGGAGGGACGGTTGACCCCAGCCCAGAAATTGGGGTGCCAGAGTCTCAGTAACTTGCTCTGCTGAGAACAATTTAAAATTCTAAAGGTCGCGCACAATAGAAGTTTTTTTGAGAAAATTGACCTAAAAAAGAATAGATGCGGATGGCAGGTTAGTATCTGATCTAGTCTCATAAGCTAGAGTAAGTTGGGGCGGTACCAACATCTCGCGACCATTTTTATTTTCCCCAGTGGCGCAGTGGTAGCGCAGCGGACTGTTAATCCGTATGTCGCTGGTTCGAATCCGGCCTGGGGAGCCATCATTACGCAATGCTATCCTAGCTCAGCTGGCAGAGCAACGGTCTTATAAACCGTAGATCCTCGGTTCGAATCTGAGAGATAGCTCCATTAACTATAGACGGCGTACCGAGGATAGTATGCTTTCAACTGATTCTAGGACAACCTCTACAAATGCTCAGAAATCAGTGACAACTCGGAAAGATGAGCACTTCACGACACGCCGTCTTATTCATAAACCAAGAACTAAAAGTGTGGAAAGGAGGAACCTTCGCATGACGTATGAAAAAGAAATCGCTGCTGCAAAAAGACAGCTTGAATCAAGTGGCAAAACTACCGAGCTTAAACTTCTTGCACTTGGCGGAAGCCATTCCTATGGTCTTTCCACACCTGATTCAGATGTTGACCTGAGAGGCTTTGCTATGCCAACAGCACGAGACGTGCTCCTTGGTTCAGACTTCGAACAAGTCCAAACCATGGAGGAAGTAGATATGTGTATTTACTCCTTGGCAAAGGCTTGCAAGCTCATGGCTCAATGCAACCCAAACATGATAGAACTCATAGGTCTTGATGATGATGCAATTCTCATTACATCACCAGAGTATCAAACCATGTGTCAGCATCCTGAATGGTTCCTTTCCAAAAGGGCAGCATATACGTTCGGTGGCTATGCAACCGCTCAACTTCGCAGACTGCAAAACGCCATGGCACGTGATACGGACACGTATCAGCTAGCCGAAGGTGAAATTCGATCTCTCGAAGCTGCGCTCTTTACGTTGCCAGAACGTTATCCGCTCCTTAAAGACCACGTGAAAATGTCGTTTGATTCTCTTGACACCGATGACGAAAAAATTCGCATCATGGTGACAATAGAAACAGAACGTGTACCTGCAACAGAACTTGCGGCCTTTGCAAGACAGCTCGATTCTGCTCGCAAAAGTGCTGAAACCATCGGCAAGAACCGCCGAAAGGAATCCCGCAAGCTCGCAAAGCATGCATCTCACCTCATCAGGCTCCTTCACATGGGCACCGAGATTCTTTCTGGCAAAGGTGTACACACGAAACGCACTGAAGATGCCAAACTCCTTCTTGATATCAAGCAAGGAATGTGGCTTCGTGAAGATAAACTTGGTCGACGTACATATGAGGATGCATTCTGGGACTTGCTCAATGAGTCCGAGGATGCATTTTCTGAAGCTAAAGAGTACACGGTCCTACCAGATGCTCCAAAGCTTGATGAGCTCTATGATTTTATCGCAGAATCTCATAAGCGCGTAGTCACTCGCTAAATTCACTTAAAGCAAATATCCCCACTGAGCCACTTACGCTTGAACCAAATGTTAACAAGAGGAGGGAATTAGCTCAGTTGGGAGAGCACCTGCTTTGCACGCAGGGCGTCAGGGGTTTGAGTCCCCTATCCTCCACCATATGCCATCTGTGGTATAACGGCTAATCCACTGGATTGTGGCTCCGGCGATGTCAGTTCGATTCCCGCTAGACGCCTCATCCAAACATCTACTAAAAATCCGGTAGTGGCGCAATTTGGCTAGCGCACTCGCTTTGGGAGCGAGATGTTGGGAGTTCAAATCTCTCCTACCGGACCATTTATTTAGGAGTTTTTATGGATAGAGATATCATTTATCATCAATGTTCTAATTTAAAAATAAAAAATCATGGTGATTATCATGATAATTATTGTATAATTAATAAAAAAAATATAGAAGATTGTTCAAGATGTAAATTTTTTTATAAAGATTGTACTATAAGTCAAGATGAAATGATTAAATATTTATCCAGTATTGGTTTTTAAAATCCAAAAGAAAGGATAAAAATGATTGGTTCTTGGGATATAAATGTTACTACATCACAAATGCCGCAAAAAGTTGCTTATGCAATGGATAATCTTGAATTAGTTGGTGTAGAATATAATTTTATTGCTTATCTTGGTTCTCAAATTACAAATGGTACTAATCATGCGGTACTTGCAGAACAAACAGTATTAACAGGTCATGACAGTAAAAATATCGTAATTCTTATTTTTAATGAAAAAGGAAATGATATTATACTTACTAGTATTGATCGAGTGTTAGAAACAGGCGGTCCATTAGGTGGAATGAATATTGATATTCAAACTACTATTCCGCAAGACGCTTTAGACGCATTAAATAGTGTTTTAAATAATTTTGTAGGATCAGTTATTACGCCAATTTCTTTATTAGCTACTAAAGTAACAACAGGAACAAATTATATTTTTGCTATTCAACTTATTCCTTTTACAGGTAATCCGCAAAAGAGAGTTGGTTTATTAATGATTAATAGTATGACTAAACAAGTCGCATTTACAGATCTATTAACAAACAAATTATCTACTGCTCTTGGATATGCTTTTACTTGGTAGGAGTTAAGTTATGTCAAAAAAAACAGAGAGAATTGATCTTTGGGCGACAAAAGCTCAAAAAGAACGTTGAGAAAATATGGCTAATAAAATGTATATGTCATTATTTGAATATTTACGTAGATGCGCAGATGCTCATACTACCATTTTAGAAAGAGATACTTTTCAGTTAGTAAATAAAAAAGAACATTTGACAGAAAAAGAAGATTAATTTATAATTAATTTATAAAGAATACCCCGCTAGTGTAATGGTAGCACAGTGGTCTTCAAATTGGAGCCTTTAATTAGAAATAATTAAAGTGGAGCGGATGATATCGGTAAACCCTGTAAAATGGCAATACCGAGGGAAGATAAGTTCACCCGTAGAGACTAGATAATCCGCTACCTAAGTCTTTTTTAAGATATGGTAAAGATATAGTCCAGGCTACAAACCAAGATTGGGCGATGAAAATCGTAGTAGTAAGCAAAACCATAGCAACCTGTGTCCAAAGCAGGCGGTCGGGGTTCGAGTCCTCGGCGGGGTGCCAGCTAATTAAGCGTGATAGAAAGGAAGTTACTTCGCAAATATTGTTGCTCTGAACTCGAAATTCACTTTAACACTTTCTTTGCAATTTCCGCTCAACATAAAAAAAATAATTAAGGAGATTTTTTACATGAACAAATTTTCAAAAAATAATTTTTTAATGATTATTAAAGAAATTGAAGAAATGGAAAGTCTTGATCAAAATATTTGGGTTCCAATAGGAATCTTAGAAAGAATGTATGACAATTATAACGATATTGATGATTATTTTCATTCCAAGAGAGAAGATAGAAATGTAGAAAATCTTTATAAACAATTAAATATGCCAAGTTAGCTTAATTGGTAAAGCCCTGCTCTTGTAAAGCAGTTACTATCAGTTCGAGTCTGATACTTGGCTCCAGTGTTATAAATAGTAAGCCCGCAAGATTTAGGTCTTGCGGGCTTTTTGTGTTAAAAGGAAGAAGGAATTTATGAAAAAATATTTAGCTTTTATTGTAACTTTATCTTTAGTATTTTCTTTATTTACTCCTTTTTGTTGAGCTGAAGAAAATATGACTTCTCCAACTTCTACCTCTACTAATGTAACTAATTATGTTGAAATGCAGATTCCGCAAATTCCAGTTATTACTGAGAATATGACAGAAGAAGAAGCTAATAAATTAATTGATCAATACAATGAAGAAGTAGATAAATATAATGAATATGTAAATGCGGAAAATGAGCACCGCATAAATGAATATAATCAAAATATTCAAGAAATTGACGCATATAATCAAGAGGAACAAAATAAAGTTGATCAAAATAAAAATGATTTAGAAAAATGAAATAAAATTCAAGAGAGAATTGAAAAAGATTCAAAATCTCAATTACCTAATCAAATCATTAATTTTAATGATTTACCTTCCTCTTGGATAGATAATACAGATGCTCCAATATTAATAAACGTTGATAAGCAAGAATCTGAAAATCAATATCATATTATTAATTTACATATTTTTGATAAGAATGAGCAACCTTCTGATTATATAGGAACAGATGTTCAAGACGAAGAATTTCATATAAATATAAATTCAGAAGATTTTCTTTTAGCAGAATGAGAAACTATTTCTGTAGGTAATAATGATATAGCAAGTCTTTATTGTCAATCTAAACTTTATACTAATAGCGGAGCTGCTTTTAGAAGATGTTTAGAAGGATTTTATAATGGACACTGAGTTCCTACTCAAGAACTTGTTAGTACAGCTGTTAATATCCAAGAAGATTGGAATGAAGATGGGTCTATAACAATCGTTAGTTACAACGAAGGAACAACAGATAGACAGCCAATAAAAAATATTTTTAATGTATATGTTTATAATTTTGTAAGATATGGAGAGGAACCTCAAAAAGTAGAGGAATATATTCCTAATTTTAAAGAATATCCTCAAGAACCAGAATTATTAGATACTTTAGAAAAATTAGATCATATTACTAAACCAGAAGAAGAACAAAAAGAAAAAGAAAAAATTATTAATATTCACAAAGAAAAACATATTAATGTTTCTAATGATATAGACAATAGTATACATAACGATATATCAAATGATATAGATAGAAGTATTAATAATGATATATCTAATGATATAGATAATAGTGTTAATAATGATATAAATAATTATACATATAATAACAATAATAAAACAAACAATAATAAAATAAATAATACTACTAATGAAACAAATAATATAAAAAATTTATCAAATATGTTTTATAATAAATATATCTATAATGAAGATTTTCAACAAGATAGTTTAATAAATACTTTAAATCAGAAAACTTGTACTAATAATCAAAATGATAATAATGTTATAGCAAATAGTATTGAAAAAAATTCAAATAATAACGATGATAAAAAGAATTCTTTTATAGTAAATAATTCTAATATTTCTAATATATATAATCATACAACTAATAACAATAATAATAACAAAGAATTTTCTAAAGATAATTTTAAAAATAAAAGTAATAAAAATAATAATAAAGAAGATCAAAGAAAAAAAGATGATAGTAAACATATTAATATAATAAATACCTTTGTTAAAAATAATTATTATCAAGAAACTATAAAAAAATCAGAACCTAAAAATAACTGAGCTATTTTAAATGCTATTCTTATGGTAATAGGATTATTACTTTGTTTAAAATTTCCAATAGAAAAAGAAAAAAATGGAAAGTATGAGTTTAAAGCTAATAGGATATCAGTTCTTTGTGCTATCTGTTCTGTGTTAATTTTTATATGTACTGAATGTATTAGTTCTAATATAATTTTAGTAGATGATTGAACTCCTTACATGATAGGATGCCTAGCTCTTGAAATTTTTAGCGGTATAGTTATTTAAAAATTTTTATAAAGTAGGAATGTTTTTTATTGACATTCCTACTTTTTTTTGTTAAAATAAAAGAAGAGTTAAGGAGGAAAACTATGCAAGGAATAGAAATTGTTGATCGAACAAAATGTCTTTTTTGTAGTTGTTACTTACAAGGAGAATGTATTTTAAGTCAAATTTATGAATGTTGGAATAGAATAGTCCTTTAAGAAGGTTTTATGTTATTTTTATAATGGGTTTTGTAATTTATTGTAAAATTAAAGGGTAAAAATGATTACAAAATATTCTTATGGTCAAGACCATGTTTGTTCTAAAAAAGACAATGTTATTAAACAATATAAACAGAGTAAAACAGAAGAAATCAGAGCGGATCTTCAGCAAAACAGGTCTGATATCGTTATGATTCTTCAACATATTGATTATAATATTAATATTGGAAGTGTTATTCGTAGCAATAATGCTTTTCTCGGAAAAGAGATATATATTGTAGGTCGCCGCAGATATGATAAAAGAGGGTGTGCTGGTACTTATCATTATGAACATGTTTATCATGCTGACAATCTTTTAGAAGTTGTTAACTATCTTCATTCTCTTGGATATACCATATATGCTGTTGACAATATTATGGAATATCATCCAGTAAATCTTTTTGATGAATTTTTTCCTAGAAAATCTGCTTTTGTTTTTGGAGAAGAGGGAAATGGTTTATCTGATGAAGAAATTCAATTATGCGATAAAATGATTTATATAGGAATGTATGGTAGCGTTAGATCATTAAACGTAGCTTGTGCGGCTACTGTAATTGAATTTGAATATTGTAGAAGATTTAAAAATTCTTAGTTGACTGGAAAAAAATATTCTGTTATAATATTATAAAGTAAAAAGAAAAGAAGAGAAAAGGTTGGATATGAACAGTTTTACAGTATGTTTTAATTTTGCTCTTAAACAAGTAAATTTATCTGTTACTTTAAAAGGACTTGATGTTGAAGACGTTTTCTCTTATGCTAAAGATATTCTTAAAGATAATTGGGGTGGAACTGCAATTATTGTAAACAATGTTACTGGAACAGAATTGGCAATTATTGACTTGTAAAGGAATTTAAAATGGCAAGTTTTACCAATTTTGATATAAAAATGTTTGACAAAGCTCGTGAAATTGCAGAGACTTCAGACTTCTTACATTTTCACGTAGGATGTGTTATTACTTATAAGCATCATATTATTGGACAAGGTAGCAATAGTTGCAAAACGAGACCTCAACAGAAGTATTATAATAAAAAGTATCGAAATTTTTCTCGTCCAGATAAAAAGCCTGCTATTCATGCTGTTCATGCAGAAATCGCAGCTTTAAATTCTATTTCTTATCCAATAGCACAAAAGATTAATTGGAAAGAAGTACATGTTTATACATATCGTATTTCTAATGGAAGAATAACAAAGAGAGGTCTTTCTAGAGCTTGTCCTGCTTGTGAAGCTGCTCTTAAAGATAAGGGAATTCGTCATTTTTATTATACAGGTAATGATTCATATATTTATGAGAGGATAGATTTTTAGAAAATGGATTTAATAAGAATTCCTGGATTTTGAGTTATGTATACTCGAAATCCACAGATTAAAAAAAAGTTTGAAGAAAAAAAGGTTAATGAATTATCATGCGGAAATGGTCAGTTAATTTTTCGTAAACCATATCCTGAATTAAGTATTGGTCAAATTATTGATATGAGAGTTCCGCAAGTATAAAAAATTCTTGACAATTACTAAAAATTAAGTTATAATATATTTAGTTTGAGTCAAAGAAAAGGAGATTAAGTTGTTGTATGGAAATCAACTAGAAGTTGCTCTTTTTAATTGTGGATTAATTAAAAAGAAGCGTAAAAATAAACGACAAAAACATAAATCTTTTAGATGTCATAAATGTGATAGTGATATGATTTTTATTGATAATACTAATGTAATGGTCTGTAGTAACGATCAGTGTAAACAATATTTTCTTTTTGAAAATTAGTTTTAAAAGGACATAAGGGTATGCAAAAGCTATTAGTATATTTAATATACTATCCCTTAATAAGAGATTTTGTCCAACTCTCGATAATAGTGATTCTATTGTAGCTATTTGGTTTTACTAGATACCGAGGTCGCGCTAATGTTTTTCATTCTGAACATTGACTTTCTAATTAATAGAGTTAGTAAATAACAGAGCGCCGTAAAAAAGTCAAAGAGAGATATGCGTAAAATTTGGTAGTTAATGAGTTGCGACGAAACAAGTAAAATTAACTAATTTTGTATTTATAGATTTTAGGAGAAAAATATAAAATGGCTCGAAATTATGTTGATTTAATTGTGGATCATGATAGTGATGATTTTGATTCTTTTGAAAAATTAGGTCATACTAATAAACGTAAGTATAATAAAGTAAAAGATCCGCAAGAAAGAATTAAACAACAACGTCGTCAACGACAAAAGATGAAAGAAGATACTCAAAAGACAGATTTTTGGGAAGAGTATTAATTTAAGAAAGGGAAAAAATGTTTAACGGAAGATTTTTTGTTTGTGCAGATCTTCATGGTGATACAAAAAATATTTTACATGTTCTTAATTGGATTGAGAATCCTTCAGAAGAAGATACTATTATTGTATGCGGAGACGCAGGGTTTGAGTACGAAGATCGTATTATGGGAAGCGCAAAAAGAGCAGCAAATTCTTTCCCAGGAAAATGGGTTGTTCTTAGAGGAAATCATGATTCTTGTTATTGGAAAAGACATAATCAAGATCCTAAATGGAATTTTTTATTAGGAGAAAGTGGAGATGATTTTCTTTATCAAAAAAAGTATCCTAATATTCTTTATGTAAGAGATTGTGGTGGAATTTACCATATTGGAAAGTATAATTTCCTTATGCTTCCAGGAGCTTTTTCTGTAGATAAAGATTATCGTATTAGCAGACGGTATCCTTGGAATCCAGATGAACAATTATCTGAAATTGAGATGAGAGATTTAACAGACTTAGTTAAAAATTGGTGCGAACAAGATTTTCCTATTGACTATGTTATTGGACATACTTTTCCTTTATATTTACAGCCTAAAATTCAAGATTTATTTATAGACTTTATCTCTCAAACTAAAGTAGATAAAAGAACAGAGAAATGGTTAGATGAAATTTCTTTCATTTTTGAAAATAATAGTGCTTTTAAACAATATTATGGAGGACATTTTCATAGTGAAAGAATATTAGGACCTCATTATACAATGGTTTATCAAACACCTATGGAAATTAAGGAGTAATTATGAAAGGCACTATTCTTGATGCGCATGTTGAAGGAGACACTTCTTATGTCACAAAACAAACAAAATATGGCACATTCACGGGCAAAGTTGTCTTACAACCAGAAGATCAAGATATTCGTTCTCAAGTATTGGGATTTAATTTTGCAGAAATTAAATGTGATATTCAAGCTTTAAAAATAAAAGCAAAAGTATTTAAAGATAAAATGTTAGGTATTCAACATGCTTACAATGTATTATTAAAAGCAGGGCAGCATCCTGAAAATCCTACAATGAAAGCTTTGTATCGTCAATTGCAAGTAGCGATTAAAAATTATGAAGATAATTATGAAATTTATACCCTTAATAGAGATAGTTATTTAGAACGAGTGGAAAGAATGCTGGAATATCGTAGAAAAATTAAGAATAAATAATTTAAAGGCTGTTAACTTATTGTAGTTGACAGCCTTGTTTTTTTATAGTATACTATAAATATAGTATAATGTATTAAGGAGTTATTATGTGTGTTACTGTTAGACCTGTTTTAACTTATATTATTAACCATCCTGATTCTTGGAAAGAAGATTTACAAGCTAAGAATATAAAAATTAAAAATCAAAATGATTTAGTTATCTTTAATTATTCTCCTGGAGCAGATTTTTCAGATGAAATTGTTAGAGATGCTAGAGGTCTTATTATAGATATAAAAAATTTACGTATTGTTTGTTATCCTTTTACTAAATTTGGTAATTATTTTGAATCTTATGCAGATTCTATTGATTGGTCTACTGCAAAGATTCAAGAGAAGATAGATGGTTCTATTGTTAAGTTATATTGGTATCAAGATCAATGGCATTGGGCTACTAATTCTTGTATAGATGCGGCAAATGCTACTGTTCAAGGTAATTATTATTCTTTTTTAGATGTTATTTATCAAGCAATTAATTATGATAATATTGAGTTTGAAAAATTAGATAAAACAAAAACTTATATTTTTGAATTAGTTTCTCCAGCAACTCAAATCGTTGTAAAATATTCTTATACAAAACTTTATCATTTAGGAACTCGTTCTAATCTTACTGGAGTTGAATATAATGAATATATTGGTATTGAGCATCCGCGAACTTATCATCTTGATTCTTTAAATTTAGAAGAAGTTCTTAAATTAGTAGAATTAATTAATAATAATCAAGAGGTAGAACATGAAGGTTTTGTAGTTGTAGATGGAGATTATAATAGGATTAAAATTAAAAATTCTCAATATCTTCAATTACATCATAATATTTTTCAAGTTGTTTTAACTAAACAAAAAGCTATAGAGATAATTCGTACAAAAGATGAAGAAGCTATTTTTGCTATTGAGTCTATTCCTAGATTAAATGTTCAATTAAAATTTTATCAATGGCAATATGCTAAATTTTATTATGATACAATTTTATATATGGATGCCGCAAAAGATATTTATTATTCTTTTAATCAAAATCGTAAAATGTTTGCACAAACTTTAGAAGATGATCCTAAAAAATCTTTTGCTTTTTTAATGATTAATCATCTAGATCAAACTCCAGAAGAAATTATTAAGAATTTACCAGATAGCCGCATATTAAAATATATTCAAAACGCATAAAAAATATTTGACTTTTTTCTTTTGTTGGTGTATAATATTATTATATAACAAAGAAGAAAGTTGGTGATTTTAAATGAATTTTACAATATATTGTATTGGTATATTTCTTGGTATTTTATGCGGAGCTCTATCTTGTTGGTTTGGAAAATAATATTAGTTAGGAATTTATAGATGAATTTTATTGATACAATGACTATATTTTTTAATATTATTTTATTTTTATCTGGTACGGCAGTAGGTTTTGCTGTTAGTTTATCAATTATTGATTACTATAATTAAGGAAAAAGAAATGAATCAATTTATTATGTTAATGGGACTTCCTGGGAGTGGAAAATCAACTTTTGCAAAAGAACTTGTTGAAACTTGTAATTTTGAGGTTTTTTCTTCTGACACTATTAGACAAGAATTAGGACTATCAGAGAAAGAAACAGATAAAACCTTTTCTATTTTATATGAACGTTTAAAAGAAGCTTGTTCAGAAAAGAAAAATGTAATTTATGATGCTACAAATTTAAGTAGAAAAAGAAGAATTTCTTGTTTAAATTATTTTTCTCATTTAAAATGGAATTACTATTTTTATTTATATAATTTTATTACTCCTTTAGATATTTGTAAATATCGTAATCAAAATAGAGAGCGAGTAGTTCCAGATTTTGTCTATGAAAACATGTTGAAGCAATATAATATTCCTATGCGTACAGAAGGTTGGTCATATGTTTATAACCTTTTTTATCCAAACATGTTATCAATAGAGCGTTATCATAAAATTATTGCAGATATGCGTCGTTTTGATCAAAAAAATTCACATCATTCTTTAAGTCTTTTTAATCATTGTTATGAAACTGCTTTGCAAGCTAATGATTTACAACCTGTTTTTAAAGAAAAGGATTATGATTTATTATATACTGCTGCTCTATATCATGATATAGGTAAATTATATACTCAGACTT